>ERZ778021.602-NODE-602-length-60123-cov-7.166961_pt1 | contig 60123 bp, 36 predicted proteins | sample MGYA00375751_ERZ778021 | MGnify/ENA primary metagenome ERZ778021 (study PRJEB29350, sample SAMN05389814) | bioreactor metagenome | isolation source: Thiocyanate stock bioreactor | place: South Africa: University of Cape Town | collected 2013-08-29 ... | reverse complement strand
CGACCGTTATGTTTCCGACCGCACTTTCCCCGACAAGGCGATTGACGCCCTTGATGAAGCCGGTGCCCGGGTACATATCTCCAACATAGTGATACCCAAGACCATCCAGCAACTCGAAGAAGAGTTGAAAGAGGTGGAACAGCAGAAAACCGACGCGGTGAAAGCCCAGAAATATGAGCTGGCGGCCAGCTACCGCGATAAACAACGCCAGTTGTTACTGGCACTCGAAGCGGAAGAAGAGCGTTGGCAGAAAGAGATCAAGGAAAAGCCGGAAATCGTGGATGAAGAAAAGATCGCCGAAGTGGTCGCCATGATCTCAGGTGTTCCGGTACAGCGTATTGCGCAGGCCGAAGGACAGCGGTTGCTGGAAATGCGCGATGAACTAAAGAGCAAGGTGATCGGCCAGGATGAAGCGGTAGACAAGATAGTGAAAGCCATCCAACGGAACCGGGTAGGATTAAAAGATCCCAACAAACCCATCGGCACTTTTATGTTCCTCGGTCCTACGGGAGTGGGAAAAACGCATTTGGCAAAAAAATTAGCAGAGTTCTTATTCGACTCGGGAGAAAACCTTATCCGCATCGATATGAGCGAATATATGGAGAAATTCAACGTATCCCGTCTCGTGGGGGCACCTCCGGGATATGTGGGATATGAAGAGGGTGGACAGCTTACAGAGAAAGTACGCCGCAGACCCTACTCCGTGGTATTGCTCGACGAGATCGAAAAAGCACATCCCGACGTATTCAATATCCTGCTTCAGATCCTTGACGAAGGGCATGTGACCGACAGTCTCGGACGGAAGATCGATTTCAAAAATACGATCCTGATCATGACCTCCAATATCGGAACACGGCAATTGAAAGATTTCGGCCGGGGTATAGGGTTCAATACGAACCAAGATGTGACCGATGCTGAATACTCACGCAACATCATCCAGAAAGCGCTGAACAAGGCATTTGCACCCGAATTCCTGAACAGGGTGGACGATATAGTGATGTTCGACCAGTTGAGCAAAGAGTCGATTTACAAGATCATCGACCTTGAACTGAAAGGCCTCTACAAGCGTATTGGCGACCTCGGATACAATGTTGTCCTCTCCGAACCGGCAAAAGAATTTATTGCCAACAAGGGATACGATGTACAGTTCGGAGCACGTCCGCTAAAACGGGCTATACAGAAATACATTGAAGATGAAATGGCCGAGATGATTATCCGAACCGGCATGAAAGAGGGCGAAGCGGTTTTGGTCGATTTCGACAGTGAAAATCAAAAGATTGTAATGAAAGTGGAAGAAAAAGTGGAATAGTACATTCCACTTTTTCTTTTTAAATTGATCCAATCACATTCCGGTAAGCGTCGTAATCTATAAAGTGAGCGATAAGGTCAACTTAACGCAGTTTAATCACTTCACTTCCTGCGAGTAAAAACGCTCCGGTTCCATATACTTCCCAGCTATCTTCATCAAAATTCTTACGTGGGTCAGCGCCAATGGGTTGTACCCATCCTACCCGGCCTTCTTCATTCACACAATTATTCAAAGCTATCCAACATTTCTCAATAGCCGGTTTATAGGTCTTACTATCCAGTAAACCGTTATTTACTCCCCAGGCAAACGCATAACAGAAGAATCCGGAGCCGCTCACTTCCCCGCCGGGGTACGAATCCGGATCGAGCAAACTGGCTCTCCACAATCCATCCGCTTGTTGGAGAGACAATACACGTTCTGCCATTTCCCTGAATAGTTGCTCATAGAAAGGGCGCTCCGGATAATCCTCCGGCAATTCCTCCAGAAGCCGGGCCAGACCGCCCATGACCCAACCATTTCCACGGGACCAGAAAATACGTTGGCCATTTGCTTCCCAACGATCGGTTGAATCCCCCTTTATGACATAATTCAAATCGCGCGCAAAAAGCTTTTCATCCTTATTATATAACAGGTCGTAGCATTCTTTAAAATATTGATCATTATATTGGTAATACATCGGATCATTCAATGTCGTGCCAAGTTTCGCCAAAACAGGCGGAGCCATGAACAAAGCATCACACCACCACCATTTGATCACCTGGATTCCTTTGTATGGATAAGGATTCTCCAATAAGATCGCGAGAGTGTCAATGGTAGGCTGAATCATCTCCTGTCGTTTTTCAATCCTGTACAAATCGATATAGGTCTGACAAATAGCGATATCGTCCGCATGGTACCAGCGCCTGTAGGGTCGCCATTGCGTGGAATCATTTCCCATCACCATCATCGCATCGTAGATCGTCTGCGATTTTGTAGTTTCCCAGGCGGCAAACATGCCGGCATAAAAAGCTCCGTTTGTCCAGTCATTTTGGGCATGACGGGGATTTTTAATCTGCCACTCAGCCACTTTGTCCATTGTTTGCCTGATCGTTTCAGGATTAAAAACCGAATCCGGCTTTTGTGTACTACAAGATAGGAATAGTAATATTCCTCCGATAAAAAATAGAATTTTCTTCATTTTCAGTTTGTTTTTATTAAGTATTTATCTAAGTTTCTCTTGTCTTATGATTGCAACTAAAGCGTTCCTGCAACAATGATGTCCATACATGTTTCATGGAATGAACTTCAGATAGACTTTTCCCCTTAATGGTCCGGCATGCCCGGAACTCAAAAAATAATTCTGCTGGCTCTGCGGCCCAAGCTCTCCGGCTTGTTTGAATTTCGTCCCGACCGGGCTGATAGCATTGAGTATGGACAACTGTCCGTCCGGAAACTTTCCGAGTGTATTATCGTTGTTGCGCTTCACCGGATCGTCACCAGTAAACAAATGGAGAAACAGGTCTTCGGAAGCAGCTACTATCCGTATGACTCCTTCATCCGTAGTAAGGTCTGCCGCATAAAGGTTAGCATGAAACCCTTTAAATTCAGGATATTCCCAGGATTCTCCGGTGACGGTGTTATTATACTCTTTTTCCCAGATATTAAAAGAAACACCCTTTAGCCTGTTTTTCCAAACCCTGTAAGGTCCGTTCCCCAGCCACTTGATATGCTTTACTTTATCCTCCGGATAATCAAAGGTGATCCCTATGTGATCATGATAACCACCCACATCAAATGAATAGTCAATCCCGATCCATCCCGAAGGCAATAATGACAATGTAATCACATTCCGCCCGCTCTGTCTGCGACTATCCGCATCTTTAAAGGTCAACTGTATTTTCTCAACATTATCTTCCACCACCCTGTCCAGTTCATCCACGACCATATTTCCGCTGGTAAACCGGGGACCGTTGACAAGGGATAATTGCCGGCCATCGACTTCAATCAGGCGAATAAGCCCATCCGTCCGGTTTATGACAAGTTTGGTATCCTTACTGCTCAATATGATCTCATCATTCCGCTCTTCCTGCTTTACAATATCGGTATTCTCTTTTTCAATTAGCCTTGCAGCATACCGGGAAGCCGGGGTTATTGTCCGGGTCCAGGTATAGATCTCCCTGCCATATATATCGGTAGCCGTCAAGGACAAAGCATCATATTCAGAAATATTCTCCGGAACAGAAACTTTTATCAAACCATTGAATCCTGGTGGAATATCAGGAACCGAGACATCTGCAGCCAATTCTTTTTTTGTACCGATTAAATAATCGAAATTAATCCATTTTGCAGTGAAAGTGCATTGGTTCAGGTTGGTGAAATGATAACGATTCTGCACCCTGAAAACACCGTCGAAAGTAAGCGGCAGGAAGGGCGTTCCTTCCAGATAGATGGGCGACCAGATCTCTTTAATGGTATAAAAGCTGCCTTCTTTTTCACGAAAAGGGCCCACAATACCATCCGCGGCATGATTACCATCGGTGTCCATCTCGTTATTCCTGTCATTCCGCACGACACCCTGGTCTACCAGATCCCATAAGAATCCACCGACACCTAAAGGATTGGATTGGATAAGGTTCCAGAAATCATCCAATCCGGCTCCATGCCCACCGTCATACAATCCATGCATAAACTCGGTGGGAAAGAACAACTTATTTCCATTGAACAGGAAATGGGTTCCTACTCCATACGCCGGATAGTGATAGGTATTGGTATATTCTTCCTCAAGCCAGGGGTGGAAAACGTGCCGCTTTTGAATATCGAATCTGGGATATTCCGGCAACAGGTCGAAATTAAATCCGCCTTCATTGCCATTGGCCCACATCACAATACCCGGGTGATTTACATCTCTGACAATTAATTCCCGGACGAGCTTCATCCCTGCTTCAGTGTCGTACGCAGACTGCCAACCGGTAAGCTCGTCAATAACATACAGACCCAGTGAATCACAGATGTCGAGGAAATGCCGGTCGGGAGGATAATGCGACATTCTGACAGCATTCATATTCATTTCCTTTATCAGAAGGGCATCCATCAAGCTGATGGAATAGTTCGTTGCCCTTCCTGTGGTAGGCCAGTGGGTATGCCTGTTGACTCCTTTCAACTTTATTTTGGTTCCGTTGATATAGAAACCATCACCCGGACGCAACTCTGCCGTACGAAAACCAAACTTTTCAGTGATAGTATGTATGCTTTTTCCGTTCCTGGTCAATGACACTTCTACCTGATACCTGTTCGGAAACTCGGATGACCACAATTCAGGATGATCAAACAGACCGGACAAACGGGTTATACCGGTATTGTCTGTATGACCGGCGATGGCACTACCAAACAACTCACCATCCAACGTTTTAACCTGGGCGGTAATTTGTGAATGCTGCATATTTTCACTTAAAAAAACATCCATCAGAAAAGTCCCATCGCACCGCGCGTCAATGGCCACACGATCAATATGCTCCCTGGGAAGCGCCTCCAACCATACAGGACGGTATATGCCTCCATATACCCAGAAATCAGACTTCCGTTCAGCATTCTCCACCGATTCGTTCGAAGAGGATTTATGTACGGTAACTTCAAGAAGATTATCTTTACCGAATTGCAATAAGTCCGTGATATCATACTTAAAACAGTAAAACCCTCCCTGATGGACTTCTCCCGCAGGTTGCCCGTTAACTTTCACCCCGGTATCGGTCATTACACCTTCAAACACGATATTCACCTGTTTCCCTTTCCACGTTTCCGGAAGCATAAATTGATGGCGGTACATGCCTGTTTCATTGATACGTTCCTTATCATGTCCGTAAGTGAACTGGCCAAACCCCTCGAACTCCCAGTTAGAAGGGACCGGGATCTTAGTCCATTCTCCGCTGTTGCGTCCTGCCGTACAGAAAAAATCCCACAAGACGGTATCATCACTCCCCGTACCGGACAGATACAGCGATTCTGTCTGCTGGGCATAAGATAAAGAGGTGAACAAACTTATACACCATAAAATAATTTTCTTCATAACACGAAGGTACATAAAAGTTTTAGACCACAGAGCAAAAATCTCACTCTGTGGCCTAAAATATAACCATTACTTATACAAACTATTCTGTACTAAATTAGGGTTAGCATCCAATTCATTTTGAGGGATCGGGAAAACATAATGTTTTTCTTCCACTTTGTATTTTTTGATGCGTGTAGTCATCAGGTTCATCCGTTTCATATCAAACCACACATGACCTTCCTGGCATAATTCCCATAACCTTTCCTGAAATATGGCTTCCCGAAGCGTCTCCTTCGTATAGCCGGCTACAGTTAAAAGAGGAAGTCCGGCCCGTGCCCGCACCCTGTTAATACCGTATAATGCATTGGCAGTAGGCCCGTTCAATTCATTCTCAGCTTCGGAATGCATCAATAACAGATCTGAAAATCTGGTTATATAATGATTCAGGGCATAGTCAGCCGTACCGTTGCCTACATCTGTCCTGTCGATATATTTATTATAGTGGGGAATGGATATATCTTCCGGATAGGTATAGGTCCTCTCCGGGTTGTTTATTCCCTGATAAGACAGGACAAAAGTCTTGCTTCTCCGTTTATCTGTGGTTACCATACTATCGAAAAACTCCTTTTCCACAGTAAGTGACGACCAACCGTCCAATTTTATCTGATCGCCACTTCTGATGCCTGTAAAAGTAGGCCAATCCCAACCCTGCGACATAAAACTCTCATATTCCACACTGAAAATATACTCAGGCCCATGTTCATTTTCCAATAAGAAGACTCTTTCATAATCTTCTTCCAGATTATAACCATAAGCACTGTTATCAATAGCTGATTTAGCTTCCTGTGCCGCTTTGCTCCAGTATTCGGTTTTATTCCAGGGTTTTCCCGCATACGACAGATAGGCTTTGGCTAACATGGTTTGGGCGGCACCTGCGGTAGCCCGTCCTACATCCGCACCGGTATTCTTCGCATTCAGGTTATTCCTGGCATATTCAAAATCATCAAAAATAAGTGTCCATACCGCATCACTTGTCCCTTCATTTGAACTTTCAATTTCACCCATATTCTCCTCCGTCTTAAGAGGGACATTCTCAAAGAACCGGATCAGATAGAGATAAGCAAGCCCGCGCAAAAAACGTGTTTCACCGATTATTTTCTCCTTTACGCCGGCATTCTTAAACTCGGTATTGTCCAAATAAGTAAGCACTGTATTTGCCCGGTTGATGGTAACATATAATTGGGACCATATTTGGTAGAAACCTGTAGAACTGGTTGTCCATGTAAACTGATCCATTTCTGTACGCCATGCTTCGCCCGAACTGTTATTCCATGTGGCTTCTCCCGGATATTCGGCAGCCAGTATAATCTGACGCTGAAAACTATTGCTGCTACGCAAAGTATTATACACAGAGATCAACGCCGCCTTAGCATCATCTTCGGTTTTATAAAAATTGGTCGGGGTAATATTACTGTACACTTTCTCCTCCAGAAAACTGTCATGACAACTATTCAGAAATAACAGTGCGGCAGTTAAAGCGAATATTGTTTGTTTAACCTTCATAATAATCACACTTTAATAATTAGTAAATCAGAATGATATATTCACTCCAAACAGTACCGCCTTGGCAGACGGGTATGCATTATAATCAACACCTAACTGAAGATTACTATTTCCCTGGGAGTTCACTTCAGGGTCAAAACCACTATAATCGGTTATGGTGAACAAGTTTTGCCCGGTTACGTACACACGGAGGGAATTCATGAATCTGACTTTCCCGAATGTATAGCCTAACGTCATTGTTTTAACCCTCATATAACTGCCATCTTCTATCAACCAGTCTGATTGCAGTAACAGCGGATCAACAGTCACACGCGCCCTCGGAATATTGGTATTTGTATTGGTCGGTGTCCAACGATTCAGGATTTCCCTGCGTTGATTTCCCCAGGGGCCTGAGATGTTTGTCTCTGCACGCTGGATGTTGATGATGTCATTGCCATACGATCCCTGTAGATATACAGAAAAGTCAAATCCTTTAAAAGAGAAATTGTTGGTCCAGCCATAAATAAAATCAGGGTTTGGATCTCCCACAATCATACGGTCGTCCGTATAATTGATCTTGCCGTCTCCACTTTTATCCACAAACCGTGCGTCGCCCAATTTATCATTGGCCGAAGAGCGTGGACCTGCAGCCAACTGTGCTTCATCCTGGAATACGCCGTCGTATTTCAACAGATTCCATACACCTACCGGTAATCCCGGTTCAAGCCAGCTTCCGTTTACTTTTAAGTGACCGGACAAGGTTCCCTGTGTACTGGGTGTATATCCCGGTATTTCCAACACTTTATTACGGTTTCTCGACCAGTTCATTTGGGTGTTCCATTTGAATTCCCCGGTGAAAACATCTGCCCCTAAAGTTATTTCTATCCCCTTATTCTCCAGACTCCCGATATTTTTAAATATCGAACTGAATCCCACTGAACTTGGGGTACTGATATTCCACAATAGATCAGTGGTCTTTTTATAGTAATAATCCACCACTAAAGACAATCTGTTATTGAACAATCCTATATCCACTCCTCCATCCGTAGTGGCCGTTGTTTCCCATTTCAAATCGGGATTCGGAATATTATTAGGCCCTACACCGGAATTCAGGGTTCCTCCCAACGGATAATTCATGGTACCGAGCATGGCCAAAGACTTGTAACTGTCTATATTCTGGTTGCCGGTTTTTCCATAGCTCACTCTTACTTTCAGATTAGAGAGCCAATCCAGGTCTTTCAGGAATGCTTCTTCAGAAGCCCTCCATGCTACTGCAAAAGAAGGGAAGAAAGACCATTTATTATTCTCCCCAAATTTAGAACTACCATCGGCACGTGCCGTCAATGTAAACAGATACCGGTCTTTGTAAATATAATTCACCCTGCCCAGGTAAGATGCCAATTGGCTCTGCGTCCTGCTTGATCCGGGTTGGCCATACGTGGTTCCGGCTCCCAAGTTATTGGCTAAATACAAGTCTGTGGAATAACCGGTAGACGAAGCCTCAAAATATTTGTAATGGAATACTTGCCAGGTATACCCCCCGACCACATTCAAAGAATGATCCCCAAATACTTTATTGTAAGTCAGGATATTTTCATTCAAATAAGAGGCATCTTTGCGGTACCTTTGATTGGCCTCCCCGTTTTTAGTACTCCCCCTGTGCGTCTGTTTAGGCCAGTAAAAAGCCCTGTTGGCCGTGGACATATCTGCCCCAAAAGTAATCTTCAAAGTTAAATCCTTCATAATTTCCCAGCTTGCATCCATAGAACCCAGGAAACGGTCTATTTCCTGATTATCTTTATAATGGTTGACCGTAGCCACAGGATTATTACTGGGAGTGCTTCCGGGAGTAGGATTTGTCATGGTATAATTACCATCTTCATCATAAATAGGTACAGATGCAGGCATCACCACGGCACCATGCACAACGCCTCCTGTACCGCCCCCTCCGTCACCTTCGGAAGGCATTCCATTGGCCCAGCTATGACTGGCTGTGATATTCGTACTGACCGTCAAAGTCGGTACTATTTTTATGTCCAGGTTGGAACGGAAAGATGCGCGGTTAAAATCACTGTTTTTAATGATCCCGTCCTGGCCGAAATAGCCTCCACCAATAGAATAGCGAATACCCTCATTACCACCGACTACACTGAGGTTATAATTTTGAGTGGGCGCACTGGTAAAAACTTCATCCTGGTAATCCACACCTTTACCCAAAGCCGAGATATCGGGGAAATAATGAGGATTGTTTGCATTGGGAAATACCGGACTTTGTCCGTCATTGGTTCTTGCTTCATTTACCAGAGTGGCATATTCCCTGGCATTCATCATGTCAAGCTTTTTTGCCACTGTCTGTACGCCATAATAAGCATCTAAAGTAACCCGCGGCCTTCCTATATCTCCTCTTTTTGTGGTGATCAATACCACACCATTGGCTCCTCGTGCCCCATAGATCGCCGTCGCTGAAGCATCTTTCAATATTTCTATGGAAGCAATATCCGCCGTATTTAATGTGGCCAACGGATTCTGTGCAGTACCGTTACCTCCGGCGGAACCTCCGGCGGAGACGGGAAATCCATCTACAACATACAAAGGTTCATTGCTGCTACTTAATGAGTTACCTCCCCTCACACGGATCATCACCCTACCACCGGGCGCCGAAGAGGCCTGGGATACCTGCACACCGGCTGCTTTACCCTGGATAGCCTGGTCAAGCGAAGTTACAGGCGAACGTTGTATATCTTCCGATTTAATGGATGATACCGAGCCTGTCAAGTCCCGTTTTCTCATTGTACCATAGCCTACAACCACGACCTCTTCCAATGTTTTCGTATCCTCCTGCAAAACAATATCGAGGGAATTCCTTCCTGCTGAGTTGATATCCTGTACCAGATAACCGATATACGAAATGTGGAGTACGGCATTGTCTTCTACATTTAATGTGAAATTCCCGTCTATATTGGTTACGGTTCCGTTGGTTGTTCCTTTTTCAACAACATTTGCACCGATCACGGGATCGCCGTTTTCATCCAGCACTTTCCCGGTCACCGTTTTTCGTCCCGCCTGTCTAACGTCGGTCTGAGCAACAGCATCCTTCTTCGACAAGATTATTTGGTACTCTTGTATTTCATAGTTTATACCCTTGTCTTTCAATACAGAGGCCAATACATTTGCAATCGGCTGATTCCGTTCGTTCACCGAAATTTTCACTTGATCATTTATTTCGGTGTTGTCATACATAAAAGTATAAGGATAGTTTTTCTCAATATAAGTGAAAAAATCTCTCAAACTTATGTTATTCATTTTAACATCAACACGCTGCATATTATCGGCATACACACTGGTTAACAGAAAGAATAACAAAAAGGATAATAATACCTTTTTACACATGATAAATATGATTTAAATTAGATAAATTGTTTTTTAACTAAATTTACAGAATATAGGATGCGCCTCGGAAAAATTCAACAAGTTAGATTATTCCCGCGTTCGGCAAAACGAGTAAACTCGTTCTGTACTCACTTAACGGAATAATTCAAGCAAGCTTGACTTTTCTCTCGGCTTTCACTATATTTGTAACCCTAAACAACAAAATCACCTGATGTTTACCGATGAATAATCGATAACACAAAGAAGTGGATGAGTATTGGATGTTTAGTTCTTAAAGCATGAAGAATGCCCGTTCTTCATGCTTTTTCTTTTCGGTAATTCTTTATTGCAGACGAATATTCACCTCCTTTCCCTCTATTTTATACGCTATTGGCGTCATTTTATTCAATAAGGTTAATAACTCCTTCAATGATTCGGTTTTGACAACAAATGTATAATGACGGTCAGGATTTGCATTTTCAAGAGTAATCTCCACTCCATACCAACGCTCCAATTTTTTAGCCACTTCATAAATATTATTGTCATAAATCTTCAGGATGTTATGTGTCCATAACTTGGTTATTCCGGTATCATCGTCAACAATACTGCATTTCAGGTCCAATTTTGAAACCCGTCCCATTTGATTGGGATGAAGCTGTGCCAGAACAGCTCCATTTTTATTATTGAGGAGCGAGACCAACCCGCTTTCAAGTGAAACGGCTATATCCGGATCAACATCATAAGCAGATACATTAAAGCTTGTACCATGTACCTGCACGTTTACATCCCCCGATTGAACAATGAATACCCTACGGGGATCCTTTGTCACTTCGAAAAAAGCCTCTCCCTGCAAATGAACCATGCGTTGCCGGGATTGAGTAGAATAGGTCAATGTAGAACCTGAATTCAACCAGACCCTGGACGAATCGGGAAGTGTAAGCAAAGCCTTTTCACCCAAAGGGGCATATGCTGTAAATTGAGTCGATCCACCTTCCCTGTTACCAAGCAGAAATGAAAGAGCCGCCCCGAAAAGCAAAGCAACGCAGGCAGTAAGACTTACATATTTGATCAGTACCTGTTTCGAATAGGATACGGCAACCACAGGAAGATCAATTATTTCCCAGATCTTCGTCCATATTTGCTCCTTATCCGGCAATGAAGGCGTAGCTTCCTCCTTCAGGAATCTCCATTCTTTTTCGAGTGAACGAAAGACTGTGCGGTGTTCAACGCTCTCCGCAAGCCATTTTTCGACCTCTTCTTTTTCCCATGGAGAAGCCTTTCCACTCAAATAAACAGCAATTTGTTCGTAAGGGACTTTCATCTCTTTTATTTATAGTATAGACCCCTGAGAAATAAAATACCCCTAAAGTAAATTTATTTTATTTAAGGCTAAAAATATGTTTTATAGCACAAAATCACAACGAAACACTTAGGCTAAAAAAGAAGCGATATACTTGCGTATTCGTTTTAAGGCAATTGCCATTTGGCTTTCTACTGTCTTTAATGAGATATGGTAATAATCCGCTATTTGTTGATAGGTTAGTTTCTGTTCTTTACTCAGGATAAATATTTCCTTGCACCGGTCAGGCAACAGATTCACAGCTTTTCTCAATATCACGGAGAATTCCTCCATATCATAGCAGTCCGGACTTGCTTCCACCGTTTCGTTCTCCTTTATCCATTCAGCAAGTAAAGCAATCCTGTTTTCCCTGTTTCGAAGGTAGTTCAGCATCCGGTTACGGGCTGCATTGTAAAGGTAGGTTTTCAGATATTGAATTTCCAAATATTCTTTATGTTCCCACAAACTGACAAAAACATCCTGTACGACATCCTCAATGGCAGCTACATCCCTGGTATAATAAGAGAGAAACACACATACCGGCTCAAAATACAGGTCATAGATAATCCGGAAAGAAGCTGGATCTATATTGGATATAGTATGTTGCGACTTCATTGATATATTAATTACATCTGCAAATTTAAGCTTCTTAAATAAAAACTCAACTATTTACCGTTTTTTTAACGTTAGTTCCCATTGATATATAAAAGATATCGAAAGGATCAATCTATTGATTATACTACATCTAAGTATTCCAAAAAGAAAGCCGCCTCGTTTTGAGACAGCTTCCCCTTTCAATTATATCAGACACCTTCGTTTTACAGAAGGGATCATCTCTTCCTTAATTCCATCCCGGATTTTGGTGGCCTTCCAATGCTTTGTTGGCCTGCATCTCTCGTAATGGAATCGGCCATAACAAAGCATATTCGGGGATTTTCCCTACTACAATCACTCCTTCCGGTTTATTTTGGATTTTTGCCGATGCCAGCGGAACCCATTTCAACGTACCTGACTGGGCTCCATCTTCCTCTGGGTATAAACGGGTACGGCGGATATCATCCCAAATTTTGAATTCTAATGGAAACTCATGAAAACGCTCGGTCAGGATAGCTTGTATCAATGCATCGCCGCTCGCCGTTTCATCGGATAATCCGGCACGTTTACGCACCTGGTTAAGATAACCCCTGGCATCGCCTTCACTTCCTGTCCGCGCAAGGCCTTCTGCAGCAATCAACAGCACTTCGGCATAACGGAATGTAGGCATATTATAGTCCCCGGAACGCCCTTCAACCAAAGCGGCTTCATCAAACCATGCCCAGATTCCTACATCAGACATTTGATGAGATTTGTTTGTGGCATCAGTATACTCCCAGAAGAAAAACTGCTTTTCTTGTCCGCGAATATCACTGGGGTAATAACTATCCAATAACATGTCACAGGGCAGATACGGAAGATACAGCACATCCCCCGGAGGACTGAAAACCTTCCTATTATTAGCATCATTCCACTGGAAAGCATCCGCACCGAGTGAAAGCCGGGAATAATCATTGCCTACGTTGAATTTAGTGTAGTTATATTCTTTGGCAAAGATAATCTCATTGGAAGATTTTGTTGTCTTAATGACGTTGAATGCTGAATTAAGATCACTTGTAGTGCCTTCCGGGTGAATCAAAGCATGTTGTCCCCCATTGATCACATTCTTAGCCATATTGACAGCTTTGGTGTAGTACTCATTCCCGCCATTGACCGGTGCGCCAGCCCATTGCAAATATACCTGTGCCAATAAAGTTTGTGCCATCGGTTTAGTGACATAACAACCATTATTATAAAATGCGACATTAGGCAATCCATCCCCATCTACAATATCAAGTAAATCTTGTTCAATCTTTTTATATACATCTTCTGCAGGCATACGTTCCACATACATGCCTTCGGTAGAAGTATAAGGAAAGTCAATATAAGGCACACCGCCAAATTCTTTTACCAAATAAAAATAGGCATACGCCCGGAAGAATTTACCCTGTGCCGTAAAATTCTCAATCTGACCGGCAGACAGCACTTCTGTCATTGTCGGGATATTGGCGATCACGAAATTGGCACGCGAAATGCCTTTATAAAACTCATGCCACAACAAGTAAGCAGTGCGATCGAAAGCTTCTATGTTAAAATTGGCGCCTTCCGACGCAGTAGTAAATGTCCTGTCTTTACGTTTATCGACAAATAAACCTGACATCACACCACCCCACATCGTAGCTTTAGGAGTCCATCCGCCATCCACATGCGTGGCATTCAAATAGGGAACCCCTCCGTAATAAAGCGCGTTCACAGCTGTCTGTGCATCAGCCTCAGTGGCCCAAAACTGGTCGGTACCTTTCGCATCCTGGGGTTTTTCTTCCAAAAAATCATCACATGAACTGGTCACCAAGGATAGTGATATGATGCAAAGGATGATTATATATATTTTATTCAATTTCATATGATTAAATTTATTTATTTCATTGTTGATTTATTCCCATTGATTAAAATGTCACATTCAAACCGAGAGTAAATGTTCTCGGACGCGGATAAGTAAAAAACTGACGATTAGCCCCCCACTTGTTGTCACCCAAACGGGTAGAGTTATCCGGATCGTAACCCAAATAATCAGACGAAGTGATCAGGAAAGCGTTGTTCACACTTCCATACAGACGCAGCGCAGAAATCCCTGTTTTTCGCAGCAATTCCGGCTTGAATGTATATCCCAATTGGATCAAATTGGCACGCAGATATGAGCCATCTACCACCCAGGTATCATCTGCCTGGTTATTAGCACCCTGACCAAAATTATTCAAACGTAAGGCTTGAGATTTTCCATCCGGGTTGAGTTGAGGATGCCATGCTTCCTGGTAAATCCGGTCAATTCCATTTGTCAGGAAGCGCGCTTCAGTCGAATGGAAAAACTCCTGCATGATATCAGCCCCCCATGAAAATTGGAGGTCAAGCGTCAGGTCAAACCCTTTATAATTAAACGTATTGATAAATGATCCCATCCAGTCGGGTAGACCGTTACCAAGAATCTGGCGTTGCTTATAGGTCACTTTCTCACCGATGGTGGAAGGCACATTCATTGTTTCAGAATCCCAGTTTGCAGGAACACCGTCATAGATACCGGCACGCTTATATCCATAGAAAGTGGAAAGTTCTTCTCCTTCACGGATCAGCATTTCATAGCCGACAAAGCCGTCAGTTAGAATTTGACGCTTTCCGGTAACCGGATCAACAGAGGAACTCTCGTCTAATTTCTCTACCCGGTTTTTATTAAAACTCAGATTAAAGGTGCTGTTCCACTGGAAGTCATTTGTCTGGACAGGATATGCGTTGATAAGAAAATCCAATCCGCGGTTGGAAACCTCTCCAATGTTATCGGTCATATCTGTATATCCGGTTGATTCAGGGACAGGCCGACTCAACAACAAATCAGTAGTATATTTATAATAGTAGGAAGCTTCCAAGTTGAGTCGATTATTGAACAACCCAAGGTCCACACCCACATCAAATTGTCTTGTTTTCTCCCATTTTAAATCCGGATTGGGCATATTATCCAAATAAGACACGACTTGTAACTCATCACCAATAATAACACTGGTTGAATTTTGGCTTACTAATGCCAACGATCTATATGTTCCTATTTCAGAATTACCCGTTATCCCAAAAGAAGCATGAGGCTTCAACCGGCTAATCACACGGTTATCTATCAGGAAATCTTCATTGGAGGCCATCCACCCCAAACCGATTGAAGGGAAGAACGCGTATTTATTATTTTCTCCGAATTTGGATGAACCGTCGTAACGTCCTGTTATAGTGGCCATATACTTACTATCATAAGAGTAAGCCGCCCGAAGGAAATAAGAATTCATCCTCCATCTGTCGTGATCACTGCCGACATTCGGACGATCGACACCTTTCCCTAAATTGTAGTATCCATAATAATCATCGACAAATCCCTTTTGATTAGCATTGAAATAGGTATAATCACGCTCTTGCCAGGAGAGGCCGGCCATAGCATTGATAGAGTGCTTATCTAAAAGCTTATTATAGGTCAGATAAGTCTCTTCCTGCCAATAGATTGTACTTGAAGTGGAAGCCGCGGCATACCCCTCAGGGGCACTCTGATTGAGTAAAGGACGGGGATAGAATGGGGTATATGACCGATTGCGGTTATTATGATAATCGACACCGAACTGTGTTTTTAACTCCAGGTCTTTGGTAAGATGGAAAGTCAATGCCGCGTTACCAAAAATTTGCGTCCTATACGACGTACCTTCAAGGCGTTTCAATAATTCAACCGGATTACCTACACCTTCAGGACTAAAACTTTGGGTTCCACTGTTAGGATTATCTTTATCCCTGAGGATAGGAGTTGTTCCCACATCACTTGTTTGCATATATACACCATCGATTTGCACAGGAAGGAAGGGTAACTGTTCCACCATGGTACGCAATGCACCTTGGCCGTATGGATTATCGGACGTTCTATTTCCCCAAGAGTGGTTTACCAATAAATTTACACCGGTCGATAACCATTTAGTGGGTTTGTCATCATACGCCAGTTTGGCATTCAAACGCTTCATATAAGAATTATGCAAAACACCTTGTTGATCGGTATAATTTAAGAATGCTCCTACCGATGATTCCTTATCACCACGCTGGATACTTATCTGATGATTATGGGAAAGAGCGGTACGGGATGCCTCTCTCTGCCAGTCTGTATTGTATATGGGGGAGCCATCAGCATTGAACAAACGTGGATCAGTAAAGATCTTTGACAGGTCTGTATCGAAGTTCCTGCCCTGCCAGGCATTGGCATTTTCCAAACCCTGTTTGAATGCAGCCATCCATTCATTGGAGTCCATCACGTCCATATATCTCGCCATGGTACTGACAGACATAGAACCATCGTAAGAAATACGTGCACGCGATCCGGTATCTCCTCCACGTCTGGTGGTTACCAGTACCACACCATTGGCTCCACGGGCACCATAAATAGCGGCGGAAGAAGCATCTTTCAACACCTCGATCGATTCAATATCATTCGGATTCAGGAATTGGAAATTCTCCATCACCACTCCATCCACCACATACAATGGGCTGGCGGATGCATTGATGGTAGAAATACCACGGATAATGACACGCATTTCCCCACCGGGTTGACCAGTATTTGAGAAAATATTCACACCGGCAGCTTTACCTTTCAAACCCTCCAATGCGTTAAACGACTGGTTTTTGATAATATCGGCACCTTTTGCGGTAGAAATGGAACCCGTTACGTCCGATTTACGCATGGTACCATAACCCACAACGACCAACTCGTCCAACGACTGTGTATCCTCCCTGAGCACAATATTAAATGAGTTCCTTCCGGTAATATTGATTTCCTGCTCTATATAACCAATATAAGAAATCCGGATGATAGCGTTTTCATTCTCTACCAATAACGAAAAATGTCCGTCTATATCGGTAACGGTACCATTATTTGTACCCTGCTCAATGATGTTGGCTCCAATTACAGGCTCTCCCAGAGCGTCTACAATTGTTCCGGTGATCTGCTTTCTCTGCTGGAGCACGTCATTCTTCTTATTCACCGCCTCGTTATCTTTTCTGATCTCTTTCTTATCAATAAAAATATATCTTCCGGAGATCCGATAGGTAAGAGAAGAGTTCTCCATTAGTTGATCCAGTATCTCATGGATATTCCGGTTTTCCAGATCTACATCATAGTGAATGGTGCGGTCCACATCACTGCTTTTATAAAAAAACACAAAATCTGACTGCTTCTCGATGGCAGACACGATTTCATCGAAGGTTGCCTGTCGCACCTTTACCGACAGTCTTTCATTTTGGGCATAATCACCGGCAAAACCGTTCAGATTTCCGGTCATCAGAAAGACAAAAAGGAACATCACGGTTAATGGTGTTTTTCTCCATATAAGTCTATGGGAGTCTGTTGATTTATTCATATCTTTGCATGTTTTTAATAAATTAAGAAATAATATTTCACTGTTGTTTGCGAGACAATAGAGGTGTTTAATGAATTGAAAACGAATTGGGCCGGGATGCTGTTGGCGCAGTTTCCTGGCTCTTTTGTCATATCTTACTCTTTTTCCATAGGCATTTATTTTTAGATGTTATTGATTCACTTAAAATTATATCAATTATCTCTTTCCAAGGAGAATCGTATCAGCATGGAATTGTAACCGGAATTGGCCTTTGAAATTAAGCACATTCACGATTTCCCGGATGTCTTGATGGGCAAAGAACTTGCCAGTGTATTTTTCTTGTCTGTTCATTTCATCCGGTATAATAATGGTGACACCATAAATTTTTTCGAATCGCCGGGTTATCTCTTCCAACGGCGCATCTCTAAAAGAATAAATTCCTTTCATCCACGAGATAACATCCTGAGAGTTTACTTCCGACAAAGTCGTTTGCTGAAATTCTTTGTCAAAATAGGCCTGCTGGTTGGGTTGCATCACAATTTCAATTTTCAGATTGTTTTCGTCATCATAGGTGTCCAACTTCACTTTCCCTGTTACAAGTGTTGTAATCGTATAGGGGTCGGAAGAATAAGCAAGCACATTGAACTCGGTTCCCAACACATTGATCAACTGTTTATCGGTATGAACGACAAAGGTATGTGCTTTATCTTCCTTCACATTAAAATAAGCCTCTCCATCCAAATAGACTTCGCGGTTGTTGCTATTGAATTTTTCCGGGTAACGGAGCATGGAAGAGGAATTCAAGCGAACGATGGAACCATCGGACAACATAATAGTCTGCGGCCTGCTTCCGACTCCGGTGCTGACTTCAATCCACTCTATCTGATCTTCTCCTTTGTAGAAGATATAAATACCCACTACGACCAGCACAGCGGCGATTGCCGCCGCAACGGTAAATTTCAAAATGCCGGAATAACGTCTGTTCCGAACCGCTTCGGGCAACGCCAAATCTGTTATTGATTGTTTTTTAAGTTTTACCCATAAACGATCCCAGCTTGCCTCCACTTCTATTCCGTCGGGTTTCAAGCCACCCTTGCGAAGATCGTGGATATGTTTTAACTGAAAGAAAATATCTTTATTCTCCTGCGAACTACGATACCACTGCAAAAAAATACGCATATCCTCCTCCGTCTGGTTTCCCTGAAGTACACGTACTACTATTTCCGGAATTTCGTTATTCATTGGTTATATCTTTTCGTCAAACTATTTCACTTTCCTTTGTAATTCACTTGAATATAACAAGTTTTTAGGGTTCGATGCGACAATTGAAATGTTTCACTAAATTTATAATATCCCTAAGTATATTATATATACGATTGTTAAAAAGGTACTACGTATTATTTCTGAAAAAATTTTATAGCAGACATAAGAATTATATCAAAAAAAGAAACGTGATCAAGCTGTTTCGAAGAAATTTCAGCGCTTTATAAACGTGAGTCTCTACTGTTCTGACGGAAATATCCAATTCTTCGGCAATATCGGTGTGTTTTTGTCCTTCGAGGTAGGCTTTTTTAAAAATATCCCTGCGTTTGGACGGTAGTTTCTCAATAGAGGCATACACGGCTTCTATTTTCTCTTTATCCCACCAATGGTCTTTTATTGATTCATTCTGTTTTAATTCGTCCAGTTTAAGTTGTTGGACGACTTTATTCATAAAGGTATCCTGTACCTGTTGATGTTTTAAATGATCATAACAGGCATGTTGAACCGCAGACAAAAGGTAATTTCTAACATTTTCTTCCACAATGATTGTCGATCTCTTATCCCATATCTTTAAAAAAATATCATGTACAATATCTTCTGCCGTGTAGATATCTACAAACTTACGGGCAAAAAACATTAGTTCTCCTGCATATTGCAGGTAAAATGCGCGAAAGTGTTCGGTGAAAATTGTTTCTTCTTTTTGCTTTTTCATTTCGACATAGAACTTAAAGACTCCTTTTAAGTCATTTATTTGCAACTCTTCAAAAACAAAAGATAATAAATTGACATGGAGGTATAAAATCAATAAATGCCAATTAAACATACAAAAGTACAGGAAAATTTGTTTATTGTCTTTTCCTTACTAACATATCATCTAAAATTATTTTATATGGTCATCCATGGATGGATCAATTTCCTTCAAGTTGGATGGTTGGTAAATCGCGTGAACAATACAGTCGGCGCAATCGGAGTATAAGAATTTTGAGTGATTCTTTTTATTTCCTCAATAATATGCTGTACATTTGAATTGTGAAACAAACCCGGGAGCCAAATTCATGCTTAAAACTTAATCGTATGAAACTTGTATACACCTGCATCCTTTTCGTCTTATCAACACTCATTTACATACCATCGACATACGCACAGCAAAATGCAGTTACTGACGATGGAAGAAAGGTTATCCTTTACATGGACGGGAGTTGGGAATACCTGCACACCCACGAACATCACCCGGAGGCAGAGGAGGAAAGCGGAAGAAAGGCACATATCCTCTTGGGTAAAGATATTATGATCTACCTGGACAACGGTCAGCTGGCAGATTTTTCTGTCCAGTCAAAGGGTCCAAGGCTGTATGATAATATGAACGGTAAATTAAACCGAATTGGCCGTTATGACATTGAATACGATTTTCATACCGATCGGGTAAAAAAAATTGGCAGTTATGCTATTGAATATGATTTTCATACCGACAGAGTCAAAAAGATCGGGGATTATCCTATTGAATATGATTTCCATACGGGAAAGATATCCCGTGTCGGTAATACCCGTTTCGAATATAGCTTTTTCCACGGAAAGCTTACCAACATATCCGGAGACACACCAGGAGTCAAGATTTCACTGTATTGATTATCTCAGAAAAACAAAAACTGCCGTCACTTGTTTTTTCATCTTTGAAAGGATTATGGTATCTTTGCTGCCATAACCAGAATAAGAGGCTTATCAATGGAATATTTGCGGATTGATCCTAACGATACAGAACGGTGGAACAGTGTCTGGAAATTATATGAAGAGAGTTTTCCTTTAGCGGAAAGGCGCAAGAAGGACGATCATTTACGGGCTTATGCTGATGAACGGTTTTTCCCTTTGTCGGCATGGGAGGGGCAGGAGTTGATCGGACTGATGTTCTTCTGGGAATGGGATTCCTATCGTTATCTGGAGTACCTTGCTGTTAATACGAAGCTCCGGGGGCGAAGTTTTGGATCACAGATGTTAAGGTATTTACGTGACTCTGAGCATACTATCATCCTCGAAATCGATCCTCTCATTAACGAACTATCGGTACGCCGGTTACAATTTTACGAACGGGCGGGTTACACCCTTACACCTTATCGGTTTACGCATCTGCCCTATCGTCTTGAAGCAGAACCTCAGGAATTACTTATATTAAGTTATCCGAACATGATCACCAAAGAGCAGCATAATGATTTTGTCCGGTTCGTGAATGAAGAGGTGATTAAGTATTGCGAGGGCTCTCCGCACAACCAAGCACCGATTTCATAAGTAGCAATAATTGCTCTACCATCAATCTTTCTCTTTTGGATCGGGGCCGTATCGGATAAACAATCACAAGGATAGACTCCTTATCCTCCATTTTCATGTATCCTCCCAGTCCCCAGGCGGCCATTCTCGCATCAGTTCTGAACTTCAATATACCCTTTTTCCTATCTGAATAAGAGATGATCCATTGTCGGTCTACCCGTTGCATCACCTCATCGAAAGGCTGTTCGGTACGTCCCTTAAAATGGAACAGTTCGGTTTTTTGCCCGGAGAAAGAAGGAGGATTCGTGTCATCCGACTCCATATAATCGAGTCTCTTTGCGAGGAAAAGGGTCAGGATTGCCGGCGGTATCATCCCCACAATAAAGAATACCAAACCCATCTGTAGAAGATCCCCCCATACTCCCCACAGGAAGTATACTACAAGAACAACTCCCATAAAGAAAGTAAGAAAAATAGATACCCAATAGAGGTATAATCTGATCGTGAATTTCATATTTTTACAAAATAAAGAGTAAAGAACCAAGAATAAAGACTTTCCATTTTTAGTTTTTAGTTTTTCACTATTAACTTTTCCACCTATTCACTTTTTCACCTTTCCACTTGTCCACTTTTCGCTTCGCGCAATCTGCTATCGTTCGGCAAACTTAAGTAAACTTACTTTGCCCTCACTTACTCGCAGATTTCCACCTCAATGCAGTGGTGGCATAAGCAGTTCTTCGGTAATATGTATATCCGTGAATCCCATCTCCTTCAGAAGTGAAGTAATAGCCAGTTTTGCCTCGTCAGTTGCCTGTCTGTAGATTCCCTGATCAATAGCATCCCGGATTATCACATTTTTCTCCTGTGAAATCGCTTCGTTATAATCTGATATTTTAATAGGATTAAAGGCGTTCTCACTTTCGTTATATACCTGTATCGACTTTTCATCGATTACCGTATCCAATATTTTAGGTTTGGGGATCGAGATATGCACGGTGGTATCGTTATTTACATTTACCTTTATCCGGTTAAAATCCACTCCCGCTTTGATATATCCGTTATATTTCAGCAGAAAATACTTATCAGTCAAAGGAACATTGACATTCAAAAATTTACGGTAATCTTTGTAACTGATAACTCCCGTATAGTTATACCTTACCAATGCCAGTTCCTGCATATAAGAAATACGATTCATCACCGATGAACTGTCATACCCTCTCTCTTTCTCCGCTTTTTTATTACCTGCCAGCAGCAAGATCGCCAAAATAACAGAGAGGACGAAGAAAAAAACCGTCAATATATTTATCCTGATTTTAGTATTCACCACTTACTCCTGATTCATTTAAATGATTATTCTATCAATCTCATTTCTTACTTCATAGCGTCCAGTTCTCAATCCTTACTTCTTAGCCCCGATTTTTCATTTTTCATTCTTCACTATTCACTTTTTCGTATTCCATTCAACCGCAAATATAGTAAAAGCCGGGAAAAAAGCCAAACTTGTTTGAACTATTTCGTTAAGAGGGTACAGAGCGAGTTTACTCGCTTTGCCTGACATAGAATTGAAAATCGAGAAGCGTAAGCGGCTCAAATAGCCTAATTTTCAAAGTAGCCTCATTATTATGCCAAAAATAACAATAGACCACAAAATTATATATATATTTGCCCACCGAGGCTATAATTGATAAGGGCAAATTATCAAACCATTTTTAATGAAAAATTAAGGAGTATTTTCATCAAGTAAGTGCAAAATAAATTTATTTGTTTTGCCGAACGCATAAAACAACCAACGTAATTAAACCCACAAGAAAGATTATTTACTATGAGGCATGCCTTCATTATATTTTTACTCATTTTTTTCCCAATATCCATTTTTGGTATTGAAGATGAAACCGATTCCCTGCTGACAGTGCTGGACAAAGTAATTTCGGAACGCTCAGGATATGCAGAGATAAGGGAAAATAAGATCCAGGAATTAAAACAGAGAAAACAGTTACTGCGGGACACGCACGACATCATCAATATCAACAGGGAGATTATTGACCAATACAATAGCTTTATTTGTGACTCCGCGGAATTTTATATCAAAGAAAATCTTTCACTTGCCTACAAATTGAATGATCAGGACATTATTGTGGAGAACATGTTGCGCTTATCCTATATCTATTCATTATCCGGTTTATTTATAGAGGCTTCCAATCTATTTGATTCACTTGATTACAAAAATCTTTCGGACAATGACAAACTATCGTACTGTTGGAATTATATCCGATATTTTGAAAGTCTTATATTCTATACTTACGATTCGAACCATTCGCAGTTATATGAAGAAAAGAAAGAATCCTACAGAGACACGGTAATGAGCTTATTAGATGAAGATTCCGAAGAATATAAAAAAGAATTAGCCCATAAACTCCAGCAAAAAGGCCAATTTTCTGAGGCAGAAAAATTATTATTGCCTGTCTTTCATAACCAGACACCTGGAACACACGACTATGCAATGGCAGCAATGAATATGGCCAAATTATACCGTCATTCAGGTGAAAAAGAGCTTGAAAATTATTACCTGATCATCGCTGCAATTACCGACATAGAATTGGCAGTAAAAGAGAATGAAGCATTGCTGTCTTTGGCTGTAAACCTATATGATAAAGGTGATATAGACAGGGCGTATGAGTATATCAGGGTAGCATTGGATGATGCGTTGTTTTATAATGCAAGATTCAAAAACTCCGTTATTGCACGGGTACAGCCCATCATTGAAGACACCTACCTGCAAAAGATCTACTCCCAACAAAAGAATCTGAAAAACTTCTCAATTGTCACCAGTCTGTTCGCATTGATGCTGATCATCACCCTGTTTTATCTCTATCTACAGGTCAAAGCCGTTTCAAAAGCCCGGAAAAAACTCCGGATAATGAATGAGGATCTTCTGCAGTTGAACAGGAAGCTGGATGAAGCCAATACGGTGAAAGAACACTATATCGGTTATTTTATGAACCAGTGTTCTATCTATGTCAATAAACTTCACAAGTACAGGAAAAACGTAAATCTGAATATAAAGACCGGACAGATAAACAATCTATTTAAATTATCTACCGACGAATTGGAGAAAGACATCTCCGAATTACATGCCAATTTCGACAAGGCTTTTCTGGCTCTTTACCCCGATTTTGTCTCTGAATTCAACTCCCTGCTCAGGCCAGAGGAGCAATATTATCTTGAGAGGGGGCAATTGAACAATGAACTTCGTATATATGCTTTGATTAAATTAGGCATCACCGATATGAAACAGATTGCCGATTTCCTGCATTATTCGGTACAGACCGTTTATAACTACAAAAGTAAGGTAAAAGGAAAAGCCCTTATGGGAGGTGACCAGTTTGAAAAAACAATTATCAGGATTGGAAGTATATCTTAAAAAGAAACGGGAGAAAACTATTGATGTTTTCTCCCGCGACTAATACCTACCAACCGGGATTCTGTACAAGATTTGGATTTGACATCATCTCAATATATGGGAACGGCCATAACATTAATTTGTCATTCCATGACCCTTTGTCCAATACCTCATCATATACAACATTGTAATTACTCAAATCCCAAGCGTTTTCCGGACGAGGAGCATTTGAATTCTTAAATCCTACAAGCCAGGCAAAAGCTGTCCCCCAATAATCACCCACTCCATTATCGGTAGTATCAAGAATGAAATTCTTGTAATCGCCCCAGCGAATCAAATCCACATAACGGTCACAATCTTCCATACATAATTCGAAACGACGCTCAGCCTTAATTCCATAAGTCGGATTATTCATATCGAGCGACGGTGCGTCGGCAAGGCCGGCACGATTACGGACCTTATTCAAAGCCTGCAATCCGGTGATATTGGCGGTTCCTTCCGAACCCGACTGGCATACTGCTTCAGCATACAGGAGCAATACATTGGAATAGCGCATAAGGGGAAAGTTAGTACGGTTACCGCTGGCCTGTCCGGAAGCATATCGTCCTTCATCCAAGTCGTCGAGATGATTATAGTACTTCATCCGGAAATAACCCTGATTGCTGAACAACCGTCCACTTGACATAACACCGCGGGCGGCATTGTTCGCATAAGGAAAATCGTTATAGACCTCATAATAAGTAGCTAATGACATACGACGACGGATACTATTTCCATCATGCTTGCAGAAAGCTGTACCAAAGGTACGGGTAGGGTTAATAAATCCCCAACCGTCAGCCTGCGTATTGGTACAGTTACCCGGAGTAAAAATTTGATCGCTGCGCCAACCGGTATATGCCCAAAACCAGAAAGGTTCGGTATTTGTAATGGTATTGTTATCCCCATCCGTATCTATTTCCAGAAGATATTCATCACAAAAATCTGCTTCAGTCCGGAAAAGTGAAAGGTATTCATAACTGTCGTTTCCGTCAACCCAAGCTTCAGGCGTTGATTTATTTTGTTTATATAACAAAGTATTGGCTCCGTATGAGCTTGGCCCCATAGTCTCAGTCTTAGTCCAAAGATCATATTTATTCGAATTGATCACCTTCGCAAGCCAGATTTTAGCATTTTCATAATCATTTTGCCACATATATCCCTGACCCTTAAAGGCGTAACAAGCTTCAGCGGTCCAACGTCCACCTATTTGCTTCTGTCCGCCCAGTCCACTCTTAGAAGGAAGATCGCTGGCGGCCTCATCAAACTGCTGCATAATCCATATCCAACTCTCTTCGGAGGGTGTATTGCCAGGAGTAAAAGAGTTATTAATACCATCCAACACATGATCAACCAATGGAGCAGAACCCCACAATTGTGTAAGGCGCATCATTGCCCATGCTCTCCAGGCCTTAGCTTCGGCAATCACACGCTTTCTTGCCGGTGAACCATCATTCAGTTTATCAACGATCAGATTACTTTTGTAGATAATATTATAGAACCGCTGATACATATCCCTGTATGCACTGTTCTCTGAATCATCTATCATTTTTGCCATTTTCTGATAGTCACTTCCATCACCCGAACTGGATCCTCCAGGCCAGAAATCGGCCACTTTCACCGTAGTAGAAGCAATATAGTGTATTCCCCAGTCTCCGGTAACGAGATTCTTTGCCGTCACATAAATTTCGGCTACCAATTGATTCGCTGTTGCGTCGTCAGCATTCGCATAGGTCTCATCAACCGGGATTACCCCCAGTTGCCTAATTTCAAGTTCATTATCATTGCAAGAAACCAAAATTATGCCTACAAACAAGCTGAGCAGCATTATAATATATTTTCTCATATTGTTATTGTTTTAGATTAGAATGAAACATTGAGTCCAAAAGTTACAGTCTTCGGGCTTGGGTAATCTCCATAATCCATTCCCATTGCTCCAGTTGAGCTTATAGTTCCTTTTGTATTGGGCGGCGTTACACTCAACGATTCAGGATCCATACCCGGATATTTTGTGATAGTAAAGAAATTATCCAATGAAGCAAAAACACGGAGTCTGGAGATCTCAATTTTTCTTGTAAATCGGGACGGTATCGTATAACCAAACTGTAATTGTTTAATTTTGAAGTAGGAACCGTTCATAAGCTGTGCCGATGATTTAGCAAATTTATCATCAGTAGGGGTTGGATGCGGGTATTTTGCCCCTTTGCCTTTCACATCCCATGAGTCAGTCCAGAATTCAGCCAGTTGATTGGCAGTCGCAGATCCCCGTACACTTACTACCATCTTTCCGCCAGCACTGCCGCTGCCGAAGGCAGTAAAGTCAAATCCTTTATAGGCCGCATAGAATGTAAGACCATAATAAAATTTAGGTATTGCAGACCCCAGGAATACTTTATCGGCTTCATTTATTTCATCGTCACCAGTCTGGTCTTTATACAAAGCCTTACCTGTTTCCGGATCGGGCCCGAGATATTCATAGCCATAATAGCTCCATACCGGCTGACCCTTATAGAAATAAACAAACCCATTGGAATATCCATCTTCTATTGGCTTGGAAACTTCTGTCAATCTTGTGACCTTATTGTGCAAAGTTGCCAGATTGGCACTCACACTATAAGAAAAGTCGTCAATTTTATCTTGCCAGTTCAAATCAAACTCAAATCCTGAATTATTCACTTTACCCACATTCTTCCACATCTCCGTTGTCCCCGTAGAAAGCGGAGGAGTAATCTTAACCAATTGGCCTGTTGTGTTTTTATTATAATAATCCAGCGTAAAAGACAATCGATCTTTCAAGAAGCGGGCATCGAACCCAAGATCTACCTGTTTCGATTCTTCCCAGTTCAGGATAGGATTTGCCAATACATTAGAGGGAGAAATAGTATTAATCAGACTACCATCCATAGGATAATAATTGGGAAGATTCAAAGAAGCAGCATACAGATAACCATTGAGCACATTCACATTACCATTCACTCCGTATGAAGCGCGCACTTTCAAATAGGATAAGATTGCAGGATTCATGTTCTCCATAAACTCCTCGTTACTGGCTGTCCATCCGGCAGATACCGATGGAAAATATCCCCAACGGTTATCTTTTGAGAGTTTAGATGAGTCAAACGCATCTGCACGGAAGTTGGCCTGTATCATATAACGGTTATCATAAGCGTAGCCTATACGTCCAAAATAACTCATTTTCTTACTTTCGCTGACCGATCCTCCTACTCCATCATTAGCCCCGCTTGTGGAATAATCAAGGTAATGGAAGTTAGGTGCTCCGTTGGTAAATTCATCCGTACTTCCCCTGGTATAATTTCTCCAGCCAGACGAATAGGACATGCCAGCCATGCCGTATACATTGTGCTTGTCAAAGGTCTGATTATAGTTGGCAAAGTTTTCCCATTCATAGAATCTATCACTAACGGTTTCGGCCTCATAGTAAAGTTTAGAGCGGGGAGTGATCGAGAAATATACAGGCTTTCCATAGTACTTATAATCTTCCGAACCCAAACGGTAACCGAAACGCGAAGTAAAGACAAAACTTTTGAATGGCTTGAAATTCAAAGAGGTTACCCCTCTGATATTAAAATCCTTATGCTTGCTATCCTGACTGTAATACCATGTCATCGGGTTCGTAGTATCCGCATTATACCTGGGGATAGCAGCATAATCCCCATTTTCATTTTTCATGAGCATATCATCACCCTTTGCCTCAATCAGGTCTTTCATATAAGCCGGCAAGTTGTCTTTATCATAAAAAAGAGGTGTCAATGGATCATAATAATAAGCTGAATTGAAACCTTGTTTATTGATTCCATCCCCGACTCTTGAATAATCAGAATTTTCAATGGAATTGTTCGAAGAAAATTCGAGCCATGGCTTAATATTGTAAGTAGCGTTCAACTGAAAAGAAAGACGATTCATATAGTCTTTGTCACCATAATACATCCCGTCATTTTTCATATAAGAGATAGAAGCGTATAAAGATCCTTTTTCATTCCCGGCGTCAAAGCCCACAGTATGACGCTGGAAAGAACCGTTATCTCCATAGAGGGCTTCACTCCAGTCGGTATCTGTAACACCATCCCAATCATTTACCATAGAGTTACCTGCGGCCTTGTTATAGTCGACATATTGTTGAGCATTCATCAATCTAGGTTTACGGGCTAAAGAAGTAATTCCGTAATTAAAATCATAAAAGATTTTGCTTTCTCCTTGTGTTCCACCTTTGGTTGTGATAAGAACGACCCCATTACCGGCTTCCACCCCATAGATAGCAGCAGAGGCACCATCCTTTAATATTTCCATCGATTTAATATTATTCGGATCCAGGTAAGCGATATCTTTTACTTTAAGACCGTCGACAATATAAAGAGGTTCCGAATTGCCTGAAGAATTAGAACTTATACCCCGTATACGAACCGCCGGGCTCGTTCCCGGAGCGGATGAGCCACCCATTACCTGCACGCCGGCTGCTTTCCCCTGAAGTGCCTGTTGTATGTTTTCAACAGAACGTGAAGCAAGGGCATCTCCTTTTACCGAAGTAATCGCCCCTGTCACATCACTTTTCTTTTGGACGCCATAACCGATCACCACCACCTCTTCCAAACTTTTGGAATCTTCCTTCAAGACAATATCCAATGAGGTTTTGCCTTCAGTAGAGATATCTTGCGAAATATAGCCAAGATAAGAAACCTGAAGTATCGCATTGTTACCCACACTAAGTGAGAACTTCCCATCAAAATCCGTCACCGTACCATTCGTAGTACCCTTTTCAACGACATTAGCACCTATGAGGGATTCACCGTTGACATCTGTAATTGTCCCACTAATCTGTTTTTTAGTTTGCTGTTGTATACTGAGTAGTTCTTGTGAACCCGAAATAGTGCCCACTGCAAAACTATGCATCGTACTCAACAACAAAATAGAAGAAATTTGAATGATAAAGGACAATCTTTTCCCCCATTTACATAACATACTTATTTTCATCGCTTTGTATTATTTTAATGAATTAAAAAAATTAAATTTCAAAAAAGAAAGATGCATTATATATGAAATACTTTTACCGATTTAGAAAGCTCCGAGATGTAAGTTTTCCTTTTCTGTGTTTTTTTGGTTTTTAAAAGAATTCTTTTTGTCATAGGCATTATTTTTTTGTTTGTGAATTATTATTTGGTGTATTTCCCATCTCCAGATTTAGTATACCGCCAGAAACAATTTCATCATAATTGAGATAAGTTCTGTCTAACTTTTTACCATTCAACTCTATCTGCTGTATATAGATATTTTCCCCAGAATTGTTATTTGCTTTAATAGTGAATGTCTTTCCCGAAGCATAATCCTTGTCGAGTTGTATGTCAATCTCATCGAAAACAGGGCTTGTGATTTCGAATCTCAGGTCACCGGGACAAACCTGATACAAGCCGATGGCAGCCAACACATACCAAGCAGACATCTGGCCTACATCGTCATTTCCCACCAATCCATTCACACTATTTTTATATGCCCTGCGACATATTTCGCGACTCCATTTTTGTGAAAGATCAGGACGTCCCAACCGATTAAACAGGAAAGGGACATGATGTACCGGTTCATTTGCATGGTTATAGTAATCGTTCCACATCATATCGTCAGGCACCTTTTCAAAAAATTCAAGCAAATCGGCAATCACCTTTTCACGGCCACCCATCAATGCCACCATCCCTTCCACATCATGCGGCACAAACCACCCCTGTTGATAAGGATTACTCTCCACGGTTCCGTATCCATCCTGAAGACGGCCTCTCTCCGGCCATGCCTTCCATGTCCCGTCCTCATTTTTTGCTCGAAACCAGCCAACCTGAGAATCAAACACATTTTTATAGCTTTTAGATAATGCAAGGTATTTTTCAGCATCTTCCTTCCGTCCGAGTCTCTCAGCCAATTGGGACATACACCATTCGGTATAACTCAGTTCAAGTGTGTTGGAGATAGAAAAATCGCCAATAGCATATCCTGCCCTCCCCGAACCAACCGCATCCCTGCGGACAGAAAAGCCAAGCCGCTCATTGCCGCTCCTCTCACTGGTACTGAGCGCGATCTGATATGCCTTATCGATGTCATAATTATTGATTCCTTTGAAAAAGGCATCGGTAAGCACCGATATAGCAGGATTTCCAATCATACAACTACTATATGCATTCATCAATTCCCATCTCTCAAAATAACCTTTACCGCTCTCCTCTGCGAGCGTTATAAGGGATTGGATCATGTCATTGACGAGTGTAGGATTGATCAGTGTCTGTAAAGGGAATTGCGCCCGGAACACATCCCACCCGCTAAAAACTGTTCTTTTAGTAAAATTTTCTGATTGACGAATCTCTCCATCTGCTCCTGGATAATGACCGTTCACATCTTCAAAGGTCCTTGGGTCAATCATTGTATGGTACAAAGCGGTATAAAAAATCTTTTTCACGTCGTCATCACCGCCTTTCACTTTGATTTTTCCAAGTACACTATTCCATGCATCATACGCATTCTGATGAACCCGGTGGAAATCCCAATCAGGAATCTCTTTCTCCAGATTCTGGCTGGCTCCTTCAAGATCGACAAAAGAAATACCGGCTTTGAGTATAATTTCTTCATCGCCATGAGATGGAAAATTGGTAAAAAATCCAAGATGTTTACCCGTCATCTCGGTGAATCCGGCTTCTATTTTCGCATTGGCAACCAAAGCCTGATACTCTTCCGAGGTGACATTTTCGCGCTTACGGGGCATGCCGTCAGGTATTTCAGCGCTCCAGAAGCCATAATCTTCCAGCGGCTTACTAAATTGTGCATAGAAATAAACCTTGTAATTGGCTTTGCCATCGCCGTTTCCCCAACCGCCCCCTTCTGGAGGACACTCCATCCAACCGGCAATGGTATGATCGTCGATCACCTTTATGGACTGTAACGTGGATGTCCCTCCCACTCTATGTGCCAAATCGATCTGAATGCGGGATTGAGGATTTTCAGGAAAGGTGAAACGATAGATACCACAATGCGGCGTTGCCGTAGCTTCCACTTTTATTTTGTAGTCATCCAAAAATACGGAGTAATAACCGGCGGAGGCAATCTCATTTTCTTTGGAATACCGGGATCGATAACCACTATCAGGATTATCCTCTGTACCGGCAACCGTCTTCAGGTCTCCGGTTGTGGGCATAATCAGAAAATTACCCAAATCGCCATACCAGCCAATACCACTCAATTGAGTCATGGCGAACCCTTCTATGGAAGTATGTTCATAACTGTAACCTGATCCGTTATCTCCACCGGTGATCGTATTGGGACTGCACTGTACCATTCCGAATGGAGTGGATGCTCCCGGGAAAGTCTTACCGAGGCCATGGTAAACCCCAGCAGCATCCACACTGGTACTCGCACCGATAAAAGGATTCACATGGACGGCATAATCATCCTCTCGATTACTATTTTTTGTACATGAATAGTGCATAAACACCAATAACAATAGTATGACCGGATAATTTTTATTCATTATCATCTTTTTACTTTCAAATCGATCAATCTTAATGTAGTAAAGCCAAATTGGGGGATGGTTATCCCGGTCTGCAACCGGCCATCGACTTTATGGACGGGCAACAATTCACGGATAGGATCACCTTTCAGGTCTATTTGCTCTATCTTTCCCACACTACAGTTCCAGATCACCTCACGTGAAATTTTACTGGAGGATGTATTATAGATACGCACAACCAGATGGCCGTTTTCCACAACCATAGAGGATATTCCCAGATTGTCGCCGACTGTCTCAAGTATCGATCTTTCCTGATGTTCAGGAGAATCCGATCCAAATCGGGCGATCAGGGGTTCATTCCATTGGATGCTCGCTTTTTCCACCTCGCCCCTCTCCCAGTTACTGGTATGGGGCAGAAGGGCATACCGGATTTCGGTGGGACCATGGACTTTATAATTTCTACCCCATAATGCCTTACCTGCATATTGGACGGTCAACCCCAACGGCAAACTGTCGGATTGCAGGTAACTCGTAGTATGATCTGAAAACAGCGATACTCCATAATCCTGCTCCTGGCCGGTGATATCCACCCAGTTCAGGATCACGTTGTGCTTGATACTGTCCCAACTTGAATAAAGCGTGTTGTCAAGCTGACTCTCGGTGACATCGAACGGTGTATTCTTATATATCTTCCGACCTATCTCATTGAAGGGGAACTGCACATGAAGCTTATAACCATCATTATAAAAAGCCTTATTCCGGTCAGTGGCTTCGTAATGGCCGCTTTGATCATATGCGCCAATACCCGGCTGGCCATTCCAGTCGATATGCAAGGTGAAATCTATACGGGGATTTTTTTTATAAAAAGTGATCAGTTGGTAATAGTTGTGTCCGGCAATTTGATTCTCTACTTTTATCCGGGTGAATAATTCTCCCTCTTCTATCACTGAAGCTTTAGCCCGGTTTTCAGAACCCTGATGAAATTTTTCCTCTTGATAGAAAAATCCTCTCAGGTCGTTGAGATATTTTCCTTTTTGTACCAACTGCCTGTTCCCGTTTTTTTTATCGATCAGGCTTGTAATTGTGCCACCATGTGCAGGATCAATAATTACTGAATAGCAGTCTGTCTCTATTGTGAGTTTTTCAGGAGAAAGATTCACCTCTTTTTTAGAAGGTAGTCCCTTGTTTCCTTGTTTCAACCTATAGGTGGTATATCCCATTCCCGGAACCGATGCTTCAAAGAAAAGTTTTAAATCTCCGTTATCATCTTCTGATAATTGATGGGGTACAGGTTTATCCTTAGCATCAATAACCTCTATCTGCCGACCTCGAAGACCTTCCGGTAAAATCAGGGTAACTTCTTCTTTACGTGCAGTTCCCTGCGTATTATATACCCGGATATATTCAGGACTGTTGTTGCCCTCAAAGATATTCGATATCTTTTCAGATGCAATGTGATTTGTGGCATCGGTCCACCGGACTACTTTATCGGCCCAGGTATCTCCCGGTTTTCCGTTATAGGGAACAATCCAGCAGTCATGGTGTTGGGAAAGCATCAATGTCCGCCATGCTTCGGCAAAATCCTTTTCCGGCCAGCTTTTACCGTTAAACAGGTAATCCATTGCGGCCATTTTTTCGGCAGTGACAAGCAGGTTCTCACTGCCCCGTACCTCTCGTGCAATTTTTTGCAGCACTTGTGCACCCCATACTAATCCCGGTTTGATATCTTCCTGGGAGAAACGCCAGTCCTCCGGTTCCACCTTCCCTTTCATCATTTCGAAGTAATTGGTCCAGGTAGTATATTGTGTAGGTTGGTATTGACTATGCCAGGGGCCTCCGTCCCATCCCGCATCCTGAAAACACATCCCTACCGGATATTGTATACCATTCGCAAGACACTTCTTGATGAAGCTGTCGGAATTGCTCCACGATTCGGTCTGCCAGGTCGATTCCGTGGACAACTCCTCGACAGCGTATCTCGGTACGGCCGGAATGGAAGTCCCGTCGGGACCGATCCAGTTTACCAGGTCTTTCCCGAAAGCGCTGGTATAGCCGCCCCAACATGTATTGGGGTTTCTCAATACCGCATACTTAAAGCCAAAACCTTGTAAGATCTGTGGCAGACTGCTTGTGAAACAGGGTTCTTCTACTGCATAAGTCAGGAACGAAGCACTCGGAAAATATTGCCGGATCTTGACCATACCATAATGAAATTGCCGGATGATGCTCTCGCCCGAAATATTATAACAATAGGGTTGTGACCAGGTCGGGTTTACAAATTCTATACGTCCCGATGGCCCCTCTCTCTCAAAATAGGCCTGGAACGCTTTAAAATTCTTTGCATCCATCACACTGACCGTATCCCAGGTCTCCGGCTCAATCTCCAGATTGATGGCCCAATGAGGATGTTTTTCCAACTGGTCTACCATAAAGCGTGCCTGCCATTGCGGGTAATGACCATATACACCACCATGATAACCATCGGTAAACCATGCAGTTTGTGAAAAAACGGATACCTTCACCAGTAGAAAACAAAATAGAGTAAAGATAGACAACCTGTACTTCCTATTTAAATTCTTACATCTCATACCTTTCCTTTCCTCTTACGAACACCCACAAATCAAATTTTCACCAAAGCAATCTTTCTCTTTACCGGCTGGTTTATTTCATATATCTTCGAAACGATCATATCCATTTCTGCCTGCCTTGTTTCGCGAAACGACTGATGCATCATCCGGGCATAGTTATCCCTATGGATCCTCAGCCATACATTCTTATCCAGTTCTTTATCCAGGGCTTCAAGTGATGCCCTGTTATTGGCAAACAGCAATCCTTTTTCCTGAAAAAAGCCGAACTGTATCCAGGCATAATCCCGGAAATTTCTTTCAATCTCCCAACGGAATTCATTCAGGTGCATAATCGACAAAGCCTGTTGATATTGCGGTGTTCTTGTCTCTGCCGCCAGATTCACTCCTTTGTCCAGATCGTCCGACGACCATATCCCGATCTCTTCTCCATCAATAAACATCCTATAAGCTCCCTTTTCCAGATTGGAGACTTTGATTACCTCCCGGTTCATTTCCTCCATAAACGGAACATATTTTAGGGCATCGGCCTGTGATTTTTTGGCGTTCCAACCGCGCGGAATAGTATCTAACGGATAGGGTAACGAATAAGCCAGATAGTCAAAAGAGAGTGTACCTTTATTTCCCTTTATGTTGGATATCTCGCAATTTACCGACCGCACAACCGATTTTTTGGAAGCGTTCACCTCAAAATCCGCCACCACATTGCCATTAAATCCCTGCTCCTTGAGGAAGAGGTAAGCCATCACCATGTGTCCATCGTTTTCCGGATGAATACGGTCTAACCCACAGATGGTGAATCCCGGATCGTTCGCCTGAAATCTCCGGTTGATGGCTAACATGGGGGCATTCAAATCCAGAAATTCCCAGTTATTTTCTTCTGCCGATTTTTTCTGAAATGCCACAATACGTTGCATCACATCATTTTTTCCTCTCAGCGCAGCGTTGCCTTCAATCTCTGCAGTCCCATCATAGGGAGATCCTCCCATCATCACGATTTTTGTACCGGAACGTTTTTTCAACCGTTCTTCCAGCAACTTGAAATTGTCATAGGTCTCCTTGTATTTCTCTTCACCAAACCGGGCTCCATCTTCTCCGTTATATTCCATATATCCCGAATCGTTCATTCCGAATGTGACGACCAGCGTAGTGGGATCTTTACTGAATACATCCCCATCCAGACGTTTATACATATCGAGGGCGGTATTACCGCCAATGCCGGCATTCATGATACGTAGATCCCTGTTTGGAAACCTCGTCATATAATAGAGCCAGATAAATGAGTGATAGTGCCCTCCATCCGTAATACTGTTTCCCAGGAAGACTACCCGCTCCCCCTCCTTAAACTGACTGACTGGTTGGGCAAACAGGCCAACCGTGATACCCAACGCAATAAAAATTGATGTAAATCTTTTTGTAATATTCATAGTATATATCATAATGACCCGAAGGATCTGTTTAGTAAATAAGTTTTATGTTTGATACTCTTATCCCGATCACTTTTGTACACAATCCTTTACGACCGGATCATACACAGCAACCGAAACGCGGGAATCGGCGCTGCCATAATAAAGGAACCATTTCTTCTGAAAATAGGCCAATCCTTCTATAAAGACGGTTCCTGCAGGATATTGCCCGCTTTTTTCAAAATCTGCTTCAGGAATAAGAAAAGGTTTATCCAACCTCGTAATCAGTTTCGTAGGATCATGGGCATCAAACAAGGCTTGTCCTGCACAATAGGCATTGGTGACATAATTAGGATCGCCTTCGTCCACTTTATTTTTCCCGTTATACAATAAGATAACTCCCTTTTCAGTCCAGATCGCGGGAGGGCCGCATTCTGTCAAATCACTGTCGAAATACCCGCTTCTCGGTTCCATCAGGATCTTTAATTCATCCTTTTCATCCAATAAGGGAGTCCAGTGTACCAGATCATCGGAGGTGGCTCCATAGATCACATACTCACCCCAGTACATAAAATATTTACCATCCAGCTTTTTGATCACCAGTTTGTCGTTCTTGATGGTAGTTAAAATGCTTGAAGCTTTTGACCAGGTATCGAGAAAACGGCCGTTATACGCTTCGGCAAATACAGGACCATGTTTTTCCCATCGGATCAAATCTCTGGATGTGGCCACACACAACCGTGCCACTTTCCTATCCCAGGAGGTGTAGAAAAGGGTGTACAGTCCGTCTTCAGTAACCGCCACACGGGGATCTTCACATCCTCCCGGCCACTCATACTTTGCGTTGTTGTCGTTGTCAGGGAACAAAACCGGTACATCCCTTCTCTCCATAGAGAATCCATCAGTGGATTCAGCCAGTCCAATTCTCGAGACACGGGAACCAATTCCGGTAGCAGAATTGTCTTCTGCCCGGTATAAGAGATATATTTTCCCCTCCTTCACCACCGCAGCCGGATTGAAAGCATCACTTTCTTCCCAGCGGACTTCACTCCCAGCCATGGGACAGTAAAAAACGGAAGAAGAATCGGGTGAAATGACGGGATTCACCGACTCAGGGCGGATAAATTCGCCTAAAGGAAACGAGGGTTCATAATTCTTTTCACTCCCAGCACATGAAAAGAGCATGAAAACGACCGCCGCTATTACACATATTTTGCACGTAATACTATTCATAGTTAGCTCTTTAAATTTTAAAAATTAGACAATGAAAACGGCACAGCATCCTTGGAAATACCCCTTGTCTTATCGGGTTGATCTCCCATTTCGAAACGAAGTATTCCACCATTCACGATATCACTGTATGTAATATAATTTTTCTCTAAAGTTTCACCGTTTAAGCTTGCAGACTGAATGTAGACATTTTCCTTAGAATTGTTCTTGGCTTCAATCACAAATTTTTTACCATCTTCCAGAGTGATGGTCACTTTAGGAAACAGGGGGCTGCCGATTACATACTCGTCGGTACCGGGGCAAACGCTATAAATACCAAGGGCATTCAGTATATACCACGACGACATTCCTCCCTGATCTTCATCGCCGGGATATCCTCGCTCAGTAAAGTTGTAAAGCCTGTCCATTATCTGACGTGCCCAATATTGAGTCTTCCACGGTTGGCCGGCATAACTATATAAGAAGATCATGTGCTGTATAGGCTGGTTACCATGGGCATATTGCCCCATATTGGCAAGCTCCATTTCCTTCATTTCATGAATGATACCTCCATAACTTCCCGGAACGATTTTGTTGGGTACAGTGAATACAGAGTCCATTTTAGTAGTTAGTTTCTCATCGCTTCCAAACAAATTAATCAACCCCTGTACGTCATGAAATACCGACCAGGTATAGTGCCACGCATTGCCTTCACAGTACGGTCCTCCCCATTCAAACGGATCGAAAGGCTCCAGCCAGTTTCCACTCAGGTCACGCCCCCTCATGAACCCTGTAGAATGATCGAATACATTTTTATAATTGTACATTTGCCCGGCGAATATTCGTTGATAGAAATCATTTCCCGTCATTTTTGCCAGATTATATGCACAGAAATCATCATACGCGTATTCTAATGTTTGTGAGGTGGATCCCAGCGATTCAGGATAGGTAACAAATCCCAATTGCCAGTATTCTTTCCATCCTGCACGACCGTTGGCCCCACCCCAGGGTCCTTTATTCATTGATTCTTTGGCATATGCTTTCAATGCTTTTTCCGGATCAAATGCCCTGATACCTTTTACCCACGCATCCGTTAACAGAGATATGGCATGATTACCGATCATACCACCGGTTTCTCCCGGAAACGACCAGGAAGGAAGCCAGCCGCATTGTTCCTGCGCGTCAAGAAGCGCGTTCATATACCTCCCCTGCATGGTCGGATGTAAAATATTTGTCAGCGGGAACTGAGATCTGAATGTATCCCAGAAACCATTGTCGGTATACATATATCCTCTATATATTTTTCCGTCGTAAGGACTGTAATAGTACGGCTCGTTATTCTCATCCCTCTCATAGAATTTTCTTGAAAAAAGATTCGCCCTATAAAGGCAGGAGTAAAATGTCTTTATTTGTTCATCTGTGCCACCTTCCAATAAAATCCTGTTAAACAATTCATTCCATATTCGGGCTCCTCTCTCTTTCGTGACCTCCAGTTTTTTGTCATCCCCCAATTCACGCTCCAACGTGATACGGGCCTGATCGTAACTAATGTAAGAAGAAGCCGCTTTCGCCTGTACGATTGTCCCGGTTTTAAATTTCACAAATGCACCATATCCTTTTCCGCTCCCGGTTGCCTTACCCGGAAAAATGGAATCTGTCCGGTTTTCCCAGATACCATACTCTTCAAAAGGCTTATCGAAGCGGATAACGAAATAGTTACGGAAATTTTCAGAATTATTCACGAAACGTTGGTTGTTAACCCAGCCGGTGATTTCATTTTTCGAAGAGTCTATAAATATCTCGCTCCTATCGGTGTATCCATCCAGTACTAAATAAGCATCGCTGTTGTTATCAGGCCAGCTAAAGCGCAAATGAACGCCCCGTGTGGTAGGAGCCATTTCCGTGATGATCCCGTTATCCAATTGTACCGAATAATAATGCGGCTTAGCGATTTCATTATCATGACTGAAACTTGTCGCGCGTTGCTCCTCATTCACTATCAAATCACCCATTACCGGCATTAAAGAATATACGGCATAATCCGAGACCCATGGACTACACTGGTGTGCCTGCTGGAATCCGCGTATTTTGTCTACCGAATATTGATATTTCCACCCTTCTCCGTTTTTCCCGGTTTGTGCCGACCACGTATGCATGGCAAACGGCATGGCTGTTGTAGCATATGTGTTCCCATAACTCAATTCAAAACGGGAGTCGGTACCTTGTAATGTATTTACATATTCAACCAGATTTTTTTGAGCCTGAACACCTAATGATATATAACAAAGAGTTAATAGAATAATAAATTTCCCCATCTCCTATCAATTATTTAACATGTATAGAGGTATTTAAATTATTTCATTTATATTAGTTTACTTTCCATTCTGTATACCCAATATTTACAATAAACCAAATAACAGAGAGTAAATTTGCTAGTGCTATGCTATAGCAAGTCACTATAAAATATTTGAATAACAGTCTTGCAAATATAGAGGTGAAAAGTATCCATTCCAATGTAAAGTAGATGTAAAAGTAAATAATATCAGAATTAAAAAATACATAAATAATTGGATACAAACAATTTACAAAGAAAGAAGATTGTCTTCATGGTAAACCGATTTATTTGATTATATGGTATCTGATAAAAATCCACACAATATGAATGCTGAAGAGTACACTCACGATTATGTTAAAAACACCGACAAATTGCAAAGTTTTATTTATATTTGCCGCTCAAAGTCAGGTCGTCTATGGATTCATTTTTCGACATACAAAATTTCAACCGCTTATTCAACGAATACCACGAACGCTTTATTCGGTTTGCAATAAGTTACGTGAAAGAGAGACAGACGGCAGAGGATTTCGTGTCGGAAGCTTTTGCGGCATTTTGGGAAAACTCACCTCAACTCCCACCTGACACCAAACCACCCGCCTATATCTTAACCATTGTAAAAAATAAATGCCTTAATCATTTGCAGCATCAACAGATAGAACAACGTGTAACCTCAGCACTCAGGGATCATTCCGAGTGGTTACTTCAGACAAAGATCAGTACGTTGGAAGCATGTGATCCCGATTTTCTTTTTTCCGGAGAGATCCAACAGATCATCGACTCCACATTGGATCAATTACCAAAGAAAACACAGCAGATATTCCGGATGAGCCGTGTCGAAGGATTCTCATACAGTGTGATTGCAAAAAAAATGAATCTCAGTCAGAAATCCATAGAATACCACATCTCAAAAGCCCTTGACCTGCTGCGTGAATCATTGAAAGATTTTTTATCTGTTATCCCTATTCTTTTTATCTTGTTTTAGATAACAAAACCGTATATGGATACTGTTACCATACAATCGATTAGAAAGAACAAAAAATTGTAACCAAAACAGGCACGCTAAGATCAAGTATGAATCCATGGAAAACGGAGATAACAGCCAATTCCTTCCCTGAAAACTTCAAAATGATGGGAAGTGTGGTATCCATCGTCGTCGCCCCGCCCACGGAAATTGGAGCCAGTCTGCCAAAATATTTCACAAAAAGTGGGGCAAGCAACAAAGCCATTATTTCACGGAGTATATTCGAAAGTAATGCAATAGTACCCAGTTCCGCACCTTTGTACTCTGTTATAAAAATACTCGATAATGAATAATAACCAAAACCGCTCCCCACTGCCATGGATTCGATAACCGACCGTTGGGGAAGTAGAAGGCTTATTATTGCACATCCCAATAATGTACCGACAATGGTTGCCACCGGTAGCAGGTAAAACCGCGGGTCTATCCTCGTGAAACGCTTCAACGTGTTGGAATCGTTCCCTAAACTTAGTCCCACACAAAACATCAAACCACATAATGCATAAAAACTCAAATCATTGTCGACAGCCGAGAGTGGAATAATTTCTAAATGACCGAATAATACGCCCAGAACAAAAAAGAAAACAATAATAATACTACTTTTCATGAAAACCTTTTCTCTTTTTATTAATATGCTTCCAGAGCAAAAACGCAGCCATTGCGCTTCCCAATACCGCGGCAAGGGTGATAATCAGAGCTTCCATACCGATATTAGTCAATCCGGATAATATTTCAGGATTACCTCCCACTTCAAGTCCAAGAATAAATAGAAGAATCCAAATCAACAGAGTGATAATTTTTGAAATATTCCTGAATTCTCTTTTTCTGAACAAGTATCCCAGGATACCACCCAGTACCATAAAACCAATTGCAATAAACATATTAAAAAGATTGTTTCGTTATTTGTTTCAAACGAGTAGCTTAGCCATATACAACAAAAGTAAATAAATAATCGGATATAGCAAAGTCAGTATAATTTTAAAAAAATTATCTATTATTTTAGGGTAATCGAATATTGAATTGTTATATAAGTACAACGGCACAATTAAAAAAAATGAATAAAGAACTATTATACCGTTTTTTTCAGGACAACACGAACCAAGAGGAGGAGAAACGGATCAGGCAATGGATGGATGCTTCCGATGTAAACAGGAAAACCTTTATGCTGGAACGTAAAATATATGATGCAACATTGCTCAGTTCCCCCAATACCTCAAAAACAAACCGGAAAGGACACTCTACTGTATGGTATAGCATCGGTACAGCTGCGGCTGTAATGATGCTTCTCATTGTAAGCACGCTTTATATACGCACGCTGCTACAGGAACATACTCCCGAATATAATACACTTGTTGTTCCTGCCGGGCAACGCATTCATCTGATCCTTGCAGACAATACCGATATCTGGTTGAATGCCAATAGTACATTCCGTTACCCTACAGAATTTTCCAGAAAAGAAAGGACTGTTTATTTAGATGGAGAAGCATTTTTCAATGTAAGTAAAGACGATAAAAAGCCTTTCATGGTAAAAACAACTTTGGGAGATATCAGGGTAACCGGCACATTATTTAATGTAGAAGCCTATTCAAAATACAGAGGCTTCGAGACCAGCCTTTTTGAAGGAAGTGTGGAAATTTACAAGGATGATCATAAGCTTACCACTCTGAAACCTGATGAAAGAAGTTATCTGAAAGATGGGGAACTATATGTAACCCAAATAACCGACAGGGACAAATATCTCTGGAAAGACGGTTTAATTGCCTTTAATAACAAAACACTTGAAGATATCCTATTGTCCCTCGAAAAATATTTCGATATCCGGATACAAGTCTCTACCAACTCGCTGCCGCAACATACCTATACCGGAAAGTTCCGCCACTCCGATGGCGTGGATTATGCTTTAAGGGTTCTGCAACGCAGTATCCGGTTCACTTATGAGAGAGATGAAATAACAGGGATAGTGTATATAAAATAACCACCATTAAAAAAATGAAAAGCCTATGATGAATGAGAGAGACATTTGAATTATCAGAGAGAATAAAAAAGACCGGCAAGCGCTGCAACGCCCGCCGATCGGATGTTTTCGTCAACACAGCCTAAAAATTATCTATGTATCAACTTAAAACAATTACAAATGTATGAAGAAAAACAATTCAACGGGTAAACAATTAACCGGAAAAATACCCACAAAACATTTTTTATTGATTATGCGAGTGACTATTATCCTATTATTTACCGGCATTTTCTGCACTATGGCCGAAACAGGTTATACACAAAATGCCAGAGTAACGATCAACAAGCGTAATACAACCCTCAGGGAAGTTTTAAATGAGATTGAAAAGCAAACCGACTACCTGTTTATTTATAACAATGAAGTAAATACAAACAGCAAAGTATCAATAAAAGCAAAACAACAGGCAGTATCAAAAGTGCTGGATTCCATGTTGAAAAAAAGGAATCTGGATTATTCCATGGAAGGGAACCATATTATCCTTTCGGCAAAACAACAGAAAGAAGAGGCTACGGAAAAAGTCATTGCCCAACAACAAAAAAAACAGATTTCCGGAACCGTAACTGATGTATATGGTGAACCCGTTATCGGTGCTAATATTATTGAAGTAGGCCCTGCTTCTAACGGTACGGTAACGGACGTAGACGGTAATTTTTCCCTTCAGGTGGAAAACGACGCTATTATCCGTATTTCTTATATCGGTTATCGGGAACAGGAAATCAACACAACGGGAGAAACGAGCTTCAACATTATTTTACAGGAAGAAACCGAAGTGCTGGATGAAGTGGTTGTTACGGCATTGGGGATCAAACGGCAGAAAAGATCGTTAGGGTATTCCACCACGCAAGTCGGGGGCGAAGAATTTACCCTGGCGCGTGACGTGAATTTAGGCAATGCCCTGTCGGGCAAGATTGCCGGGGTAACGGTAGCCGGAAACGCGACCGGTGCGGGAGGTAGTAGCCGGGTTATCATCCGCGGGAATGCTTCGCTGACCGGTAATAACCAACCGTTGTATGTTGTAGACGGTATCCCGTTTGACAATACCAACCAGGCGTCAGCCGGGACATGGGGTGGCCTGGATGGCGGCGACGGGTTGTCGAATATCAATCCCGACGACATCGAAAGCATACAGGTACTCAAAGGTGCGGCAGCATCGGCATTGTACGGCTATCGGGGAGGTAACGGAGCCATCCTGATTACGACTAAATCAGGACAGAAAGGGAAAGGCGTAAGCATCGAGTTCAATAATAACCTTACGTTTAACAATATCTACGACTACCGCGATTTCCAGACAATATACGGACAGGGCTCCATGGGGCAACGTCCGTTGTCGGCTGATGTAGCCAAGGCAACCGAAACATCCAGTTGGGGAGAACGGCTGGACAGAGGGAAAGCAGTCAACTTCCTGGGCAATGAATACACCTATTCCTATATAGACAACTGGAAGAATTTTTATCGGACAGGTATCAACAATGTTACGTCTGTCGGCATTAGCGGCGCTTCGGATAACATCACTTACCGATTCGGCGTTTCCAATATGTATGAGAAGAGTGTTCTCCCCAATTCCGGTATCCGCCAGCAGGGCATCAATATGAATACCACCTACGACATTACCGATAACCTGCACCTGACAGTAAATGCCAATTATGTATTCGAAAAGTTCAACGGACGTTCCAATCTTTCCGATGGAAACGGCAATACCAACGCATCACTGCTCTACCGGGCCAATTCGTTTGACGTGCGTTGGCTGGAACGTGGAAGCGAATCTGCCGACTGGGGAACAACCGACGACGGAAAAGAACTCATAGGCGGAACCAACGAATATTTCAATAACCCTTACTGGTTGCAATACAGGAAAACGAACGACATGAACAAGAACCGCCTGACCGGTTCTATAACCTTGCGTTATGACATTACCGACTGGCTGTATGCACAAGGAGCTGTTCAACGCGACGGTTATAACATTGAATTCCAGCAGGTACAACCTATTGGCGCAGCAGCAGACCCCAACGGTTTTATGAATGAGTATGCTAAAAACTTTTTCGAAACGAACATGAATTATTTGATCGGATTCGACAAACTTTTCGGTGATTGGTCGGTAGGTGCCACTGTAGGTGGAAATCGTCTGCACAACCTGATGAAACAATGGCTGGTGGACGGCGGACGCCCCTTTATCGTCGATGGACTGTGGTCCGTCAATAATCTGGCCGATCACCGGTTTAAGAAAAACTATGCGGAATACAAGGTTAATTCCGTTTACGGAACCATAGATTTTGGATGGAAGAACCAAATATTCCTCAACCTGACAGGACGTAACGACTGGTTTTCGACCCTGTCGCCCGAAAACAACCATTATTTTTATCCGTCAACTACCCTGTCATGGGTGTTTACCGATACGTTCGAAATGCCCGGCTGGTTCACGTTCGGGAAGGCAAGGGCTTCTTATGCCTCGGCTTCCAACGGAACGTCAGCCTATCAGAACCTGCTCACGTATAAAATATCCGACTATGTGGTGAACGGGCAGAAAGTCGCCACCGTAAATACAAGTACTTTTCCTAATCCCAACCTGAAGCCGGTACGCATCTCCGAATATGAAGGCGGGTTGAATCTGGCTTTCTTACACAACCGCCTGTCGTTCGATATGGCTTATTACGTAAAGAATACGAAGGATGATATCGCCGTGGTAACCGTCAGCAGCGCCACAGGGTACAGTGCGCAGATTCAGAATGTAGGCGAAATCGAAAACAGGGGGTTTGAGTTTATGGTGAATGCCGTGCCGGTGCATAACCGTCATTTCGGTTGGAATACGACCTTCAATATCGCTTATAACAACAGCGAAGTAAAATACCTGGGTGAAAATGTAGAGATGTTACAGATCGACGGAGCATCCTCCCGTTCGGGAAATGTAACGGTACAGAATATTGTCGGCCGTCCTTACGGAGAACTGGTCGGCTACAAATATTTGCGCCATAACGGGGAAATCGTTTATAAAGACGGCCTCCCCCAACGCGAGACCGACTTATCCGTCCTGGGCAACGGCGTGTATAAACTGACGGGAGGCTGGAACAACCAGTTTTCCTATAAGAATATTACGCTGGCTTTCCTGTTCGACTTCAAATTCGGCGCCAAGATTTTCTCAGGGACAAACCTGAGCCTGACCAACAGCGGGCTGCATAAAAACACATTACAGGGACGCGAGAACGCGGCTGCCGGAACGATCACCGGAAAAGGTGTTATGCTAGGAGCAGACGGGGAAAGTTATGTACCGAATACAGTGGCTAAATCAGCGCAGGAATACTGGCAGAGCATTGTCTCGAACAGTATCTCCGAAGAATTTATCTATGATGCCAGTTTTATCAAGCTGCGCGAGCTGGCATTGGGATACAACCTTCCAAAGTCATTATTGAGCAGGCAGCAAGCGGTAAAAGACGTGAGTATCTCTCTGGTCGCCCGTAACCTGTGGACCCTTCTCAAACATACCGACAACATTGATCCCGAATCGGCCTATAACAACACAAACGGACAGGGACTGGAACTGAATGGTTATCCGGCGACCCGTAGTGTAGGATTCAATGTGAATATCAAATTTTAACCTCTTAGAACAGGAAAAAAATGAAAAAAAATATTTTTTTGAAGTTGACATTGGCTGCATTTGCCCTGACGGGACTAACCACAAGTTGCAGCGATTTCGGTGATATCAATATCGACCCGGAACATTTGAACGAAGGAACTCTTGACTATAACTTGCTTTTTTCCGGCGTGCAGGTGCAGACGCTCGGCTCTAACTGGGATGTCTGGCGCAACGGAATCATATACGGGACGAACATGATGCAGCAGACCACCAGTGTAACATGGGCACAAGGTGTCTTTTATACATACAATGAAACGTTCAACGCCGCTTTCTGGGATGGCTTGTATAAAGGTGACCGCGGAGTCATCCGCGACATCATCGATTTCATGGAGAAACGGAAAGATGTCGAGGGCTTTGAAAACGACTATCAGATGGGGCGCATTATGAAAGCGTACCTGTTTCACCGGATGACCGACCTCTACGGAGATATTCCCTATTCGGAAGCAGGCCGTATCAGGGAAGGGATCACCCAACCCATATATGATAAACAGGAAGATATCTATAACGACTTGTTGAAAGAATTGGACGAGGCACAAGCTGCTATCAATGTGTCGGCCGGTAGCCAGTTGGGGAATGCAGACCTGTATTTTAACGGAGATGGGACGAAATGGAAAAAATTTGCCAATTCGCTCATGTTGCGCATCGCCATGCGATTGAGCAAGGTAGACCCGGATAAGGCAAAGGAATGGGTCAATAAAGCAGTGAACAACGGCCTCATCGAACAAGCAAGCGATAATGCCGTCTTATACCGTACGGACGGAACTACCGCCGACGATTCGGCCGAGCCTTACGGAAAGGTTTTCGCCCATGAAGAGCCGGTTGGTTTCTTTCTGAGCGAGTATTTCGTGGATTTGCTGAAAAATACCAACGATCCCCGCCTGTCCCTGATTGCTGTCGTCGTTGCCGAGAACCCCGATGCAAAGTACGACGCTGACGACTTCAACAAAGGCAATCCCAACCCGGCTATCCAGGTAGGAATGCCGATAGGTTATGATTTGAATGGTGGAGATTGGGACCTCTCTAAAGCGCCCGGTTATCCCGGGGCTAATTTCAGAAGTGTCTATTCACTACCCAACCGTTATACTTATTCCGACGTGAAAGCGCCGACCATGATCGTCACTTATGCCGAAAACCAGTTGTTACTGGCCGAAGCGGCACACCGCGGTTGGCTCACCGGTGGCAAGAGCGCAAAGGAATATTACGAAAACGGTGTGAAAGCCGCTATGGAGCAGTTCTCTTTCTACCAAAACGCCAAAAGCATCTATGAACAGTACATTACATCTGCATCCATCAGCAAGTATCTGCAAGACAATCCATTCGATGAAAGCCGCGCACTGGAATTGATCAATACGCAGTATTACATTATCACTTTCTGCGATGCATACGAAACATTCGCTAACTGGCGCCGTTCCGGTTATCCGGAACTTACTCCGGTGAATAAGGGATATCCGAACAGTGTAACCAACGGAACCATTCCCCGTCGTTTCACCTATCCTGCATCCGAATCGCAAAGTAATGGAACGAATTACAAGGAAGCTGTCGGTCGTTTGAATAACGGGGACGCAATGATTTCCCGCGTATGGTGGGATAAAGAATAAGCCACATATTATGATTATGAAGTGAACCTCGAAAGTTAGACAAACTTTTAGGGCTCACTTCATTTTGAGACATCATTTAATTTATAAGAACAGTGTGTCAAATTCGATAATATATAGGCATTATAAATAAAAAAATAGATAAAATATCAGAACAGTCAAAATAATTAAATTATTGATAATTAATATTTTATCTATTATAATAAACTACTAGGGAAAAAGAATCTTTGACATTCTATAACAAGCCTGCAACAGGCGGAAACGAGGCGTTCCCTATTGACAACGAACACTCCAGAGCAATAGTACAGGGATGGTATACCAATCACCTACTGGAGAAATAAAGAAATATTTTCTATAAAAATCTATATTGGGTGACAGGAAAGTTTTCCTGCCACCTAATTTATATATATAATAATTCACACTTGTAAAGGTGGATATTCTTTGAAATTGCTTATATTTGCAACAGTATCAATTACAAATGGAAATTATGATATACAATTTGTTTCTGATAAGAAAGGTAGGCTCAAAACTGTACAATTATCTTTAAAAGAATGCCGGGACATTGAACTCACGTTAATTTAGAATCCAATTTTATATGAGCATCCTCACTATTTCCATTATTGTGCTGCTGAGCATTATACTGATTGTGCTACTTACATCTATCACGAAACTCAACGCTTTTGCTTCACTGTTCATCGTATCGTTGCTGCTTGCGGTAATCACACTCCCCGAAAAAGATATAATAGAAATCCTTAAGTATGGCTTTGGTAATACTATGGCATCTATCGGATTTCTTATTATTTTTGGCGCAATCATTGCAGTTGTACTGGAAAAAACATCTGGAGCTGCCAGCATCGCCAATTATATTCTGAAGCGTGTTGGTAAAGGAAAAGCAGCCAGGGCCATGGGGATGACGGGATTTCTTGTAGGGTTGCCGATCTTCTGTGATTCAGGCTATATCATCCTAAGTGGGCTGACAAAATCATTCAGTTCGAGAGCTAAAACAGCACTGTCTTTCATTGCCTTTGTACTCGCAACTTCACTCTATTCAGTTCATTGTCTCACTCCCACTCATCCGGGTGCTTTAGCAGCATCCGGAATTTTGGATGCCAATATTGGTATGCTAATATTGTTAGGAACTCTTTTCGCTATTCCTGCTGCCCTCTCCGCCTTTTTGTGGATTAAATGGAAAACCCGGAATGACATTTATCAGGAAACAAATTCTCCTCCAGGTGAAAGTCAGCGTGAAGAACAACTCCCATCGGTTTGTCTCTCGCTTTTGCCTATCGTTATACCACTTTTGCTTATAACTATTGGTTCGATGCTTACGGTATTGAAAATATCGAATGTCAATTTCATACTGAAAGGATTGGCTTTTATCGGACAACCTATTATTGCATTGATGATTGGAGCATTATTATCGCTGCTTTTACTAAAAAACAGGTCGATAAAAGATGTCAATTCTGTTCTTGAATCTGCCATAGAAAAGGCAGGTCCGATACTTATAGTAACTGGGGCCGGTGGAATGTTTGGATTAGTAATAAAAGAAACCGGTATGGGCACTTATGCAGGGGAATTTCTTCTGCAAACGGGATTAGGACTTGCCGTTCCGTTTCTTATTGCTTCGATTCTTAAAACGGCACAGGGTTCTTCTACCGTGGCAATTATCACTGCCGCCGCTTTCATCGCACCGATGCTACCTGTTTTGAATTTGGATTCCGAATCAGGAAAACTTCTCGCAATGATTGCCATGGGGGCAGGTTCGATGATGGTCTCACACGCAAACGACTCCTATTTCTGGGTGGTTTCCCGGTTTTCAGGAATTAGTTCAAATACCACGCTAAAAGTTTACTCATCAGCGACTATTGTAATGGGGGGCGTAACATTCCTTTGTGCCTGGTTGTCCTCTTTTTTTATATTGTAGCTAAAAATGATGAAAAAGATAATTGAGCAGATATTTCTCGCCGGAATAGAGAGTGTTTTACCGAAGAAGCTGATACAATCGCAGATGAAACTTTCCGAAGATGTATTGCAAATTGCAGAAAAAACATTCCCTTTATCCCGTTTCAGACATATTTACGTGCTGGCAGTTGGAAAAGCAGCTGCTTTAATGGCCAAGGAAACAGAAAATGTATTGGGCAATAGAATAACAGATGGGCATGTTATTACCAAGTATGGTCATAAGACAAATCTAAAATATCTGACTCTTACCGAGGCGGGACACCCGATACCTGACACCGAAGGGGTGAAAGGCATGCAAAAAATACTCAATATTATCAGGCAGATAAACGAAAATGATTTGATCATATGGCTGATATCAGGTGGAGCATCGGCTCTGATGGCTGATTTTCCCGAAGGTGCAACACTCGATGATTTAAAGCTTACCAATGAATTACTGGTAAAATGTGGTGCAGATATCACAGAGATCAACACCGTACGTAAGCATTTATCAAAAGTAAAAGGTGGCCAACTTGCCCAAACTCTTTATCCTGCCACAACAGTCTGCCTCATTTTATCGGATGTTATAGGTGACAAGCTGGATGTTATTGCATCAGGACCAATGATAAGCGATCCCACTACTTTTGCTGATGCCCTGGCTGTTGTGGAGAAATATTCTTTGAAAGATTCCCTCCCCGCCCCTATGATACGTTATTTACACGAAGGGGCAAATGGTTCAATTCCCGAAACTCCCAAACCTGGAAATCCTATTTTTCAAAATGTATTCAATTACATTATAGGAAGTAATAGTATTGCTCTGGAAAGTGCCGCGAATAAAGCCCGGGAAATGGGTTTTGAAACACATATTGTAACCGACAATCTGGAGGGAGATTATAAAACAACCGCAAATTTCATATTAGAAACTATCGACAATTATCGACAACTCAATCTTGATAAAGCTACCTGTTTGCTTTTTGGAGGAGAATCAACCGTAAAAGTTTTGGGAAAAGGAGTGGGCGGGCGCAATCAACACTTAGCCCTTTATCTGGCAACCATGATTGATCGAAGAAAAAACATCACCATCCTTTGTGGTGGTACAGATGGTACAGATGGACCAACCGAGGCAGCTGGTGCAATAGTTGACAACGAGACAATGGCGGAAGCCGGCAAAAAAAATATCGACCCATACCATTACCTTTACAATTACGATTCCTATCTTTTTTTTCAACAAGTGGGCGGACATCTAATAACCGGGAATACCGGGACTAACGTAATGGATATAATTGTAGTTATAATTAGCTAAACAGTTATGAGAAATATAAAAATCAAATTACTACTTCCTTTTTTATGTGTCCTACTAGGTTGCCAGCAAGAAAAAAAAGAAACTTTGGCACTCTGGTACAACGAGCCCGCGGCAGACTGGAACGAGGCATTCCCGATTGGTAACGGACATTCCGGAGCAATGGTATTTGGTGATGCTCACAAAGAACTGCTTCAATTGAATGAAAACACATTGTATAGCGGTGAACCGTCGGTGATCTTTAAGGATATAACCATTTCTCCGGAATCTTTCTACCGGGTTGTTTCTTTACTGAAAGAAGGGAAATATACCGAAGCGTACGAAAAGATTGTCGCTAAAGAATGGCTTGGACGCTTACATCAGTACTACCAGCCTTTTGGCGATTTGTATATTGAGAACAATAAAAAGGGTGAGATTTCCGGTTATACAAGGGAATTGAATATCTCCGAGTCTATAACCACAACAAAATTTACACAGGATGATACCAGCTACTCACGTGAGATATTTGCATCCCATCCTGATAATGTGATCGTCATTAAATTGACAAGCAATCATCCATCGGGGATCGATATTACCCTCCATTTCGATGGCCCGCATCCGACGGCTTCCCAAAAAGTGGAGAATAACCGAATTATATATAGAGGCAAGGCTCCGGGATACGTGGAACGCCGTACGTTTGAACAAATTGAAGCATGGGGAGACCAACATAAACATCCGGAACTCTATGACGAGGAGGGCAACCGGAAATTCGACAAAAGAGTTCTGTATGGCGATGAGATCGACAATAAAGGTATGCTGTTCGAAGCCCAATTGGTGCCGGTTGTATCGGGAAAAGGGGAAGTGGATATAACCGAAAACGGCATGCGCATCCATAATACCGGCGAGGTTTACCTGGTGCTTGCCTTGGCTACCAGCTTCAATGGATACGACAAGAGCCCGACCCTGGAGGGTATCAATCCTTCGGAAAAAACAGACAATGTATTGGCAAATGCTTTGAAATATGATTATGCCACACTCAAGAAACGTCATACCGATGATTACAAGTCACTTTTTGAACGTGTGTCCCTTTATCTTCCTTCCACGGAGGAGCAAAAAAAGCTTCCTACCGACGAACGGATCATCCGTTTTGCTGACAATCCCGATCCCGGCTTAGCCGCACTGCTTTACCAGTTCGGACGCTACCTGATGATAAGCGGTTCCCGTCCGGGTGGACAGCCACTCAACCTGCAGGGAATGTGGAACAAGGAGATCATACCTCCATGGAATTGCGGATACACCCAAAATATCAATTCAGAAATGAATTACTGGCCGGCAGAGATAACCAATCTTCCGGAATGCCATGAACCTCTGTTCCGGTTGATAAAAGAGTTATCCGTTACGGGAAGTGAAACGGCCCGCCACATGTATGGCCGTCGCGGTTGGGTGGCCCATCATAACACATCCATCTGGAGGGAATCACTACCGAATGATAATGTCCCCACCGCCTCTTTCTGGCCAATAGTGCAGGGATGGTACAGCAGTCACCTATGGGAGCATTATCTGTTTACCAATAACGAAACTTTTTTGAAAGACGAAGCATACCCGGTCATGAAAGGAGCCGCGGCGTTTTATGCCGACTGGTTAATCGATGATGGTAATGGATACCTGGTCACACCTGCAGGCGTATCGCCTGAGAATACTTTTATTACTGAAGATGGTCAACGTGGAGCGATAAGCATCGGACCAACGATGGATATGGCAATCATACGTGAAACATTTACAAGGACAATACAGGCTTCGGAAATGCTTGATACGGATCCTGAATTACGTGCTGAACTGAAAGATAAATTGTTCCGTCTCCTGCCTTACCGGATAGGTGCGCGCGGGCAATTGCAGGAATGGATGCATGATTTTAAGGAAGCGGAACCAAAACATCGCCATATCTCTCATCTATATGGACTTTATCCCGGTGACCAGATTACCATGAAAACGCCCGAACTAATGAAAGCCGCGGAAACGACCCTGAACCTGCGGGGGGATGAAGCGACCGGGTGGTCCATGGGATGGAAAATCAATTGCTGGGCACGTTTACAGGACGGGAACCACGCTTATAAGATTGTCAGCAACCTGTTTAATCCCGTAGGTTTCAAAAGTAAGGAAGATGGAAAAAATGAACGTGTTCCCGGCAGACCGGGAGGCGGCCTCTATAAAAGTATACTGTGCGCACATCCTCCCTTCCAGATTGACGGGAATTTCGGCTACACGGCAGGCGTTACGGAAATGTTGCTGCAAAGCCATGCGGGGTATATACAATTATTACCGGCACTGCCGGATGTGTGGCCTGACGGTTCAGTAAGCGGATTGAAAGCAAGGGGGAATTTTGAGATTGCATGCAGATGGACGGACGGAAAAGTGGAGGAAGCGACTATCCGTTCCTTAGCCGGGCAACCCTGCCGGATCAGGACATCTCGACCCATCACCGCGATGAAAGGGAGAAAAGAGATCGCAAGATCTGAACCTGTCAAATCAAGTGATAAGATTTTTTATGAAGTGAACTTCTCCACTCATCCAAATGAAACATATAAATTAATCGCAACGGATAATTAAAAACAATCATAACAGGAAAATAAAAAGATATCATTATGAACAAAAAATGGATCATTATCTCACTTTTAAGTGTGATCGCCTTTACAGTGAGTGCCCAGAAACTCTCTTTTAAAAAAGACGGAACATTCAAAATTGTGCAATTTACCGATACGCACTATAAACATGGAGATCCGAAATCGGACACCACCCTGATGCTTATTCCCAGGATACTGGATGCGGAAAAACCTGATATGGTAATATTTACCGGTGATATTGTAACCGGAAAACCGGTACGGGAAGGATGGGATGCCATCATCCAATTCGTCATAGATCGTAAAATACCTTTTGCTGTGACATTGGGTAACCATGACCACGAACAGGGTGTGACCAGGGAAGAGATCGCCGGTATTGTCACCTCCTACCCTTTCAATCTCAACAGCTTATCGGAGGTCAGCCCGGGCAGGGTAATGGACAATGTGATCCCTGTATATGGCAGTGAAAAACCGCTCAAGGAAACAGCCCTGATCTATTGTTTTGATACCGGGGCTTATTCCACGATAGATGGCGTAAAAGGGTACGACTGGATGACGACCAACCAGATACAATGGTACCGGGAGCAAAGTCTCCACTATACTATCAGGAATAATTTTCGTCCGCTACCCGCTTTGGCCTATTTCCATATTCCATTGCCTGAATACACGCTGGCATTCAATGATGAAAAGAATATACGTTATGGCGTAAGAAAAGAAGACGAATGTCCTCCCGAACTCAACTCGGGCATGTTTTTTTCGATGCGGGAGATGGGGGATGTGATGGGCACGTTTGTAGGACATGACCATGTGAATGATTACATTGTGAACTACCATGGAATAGCCCTGGCTTACGGACATTTCAGCGGTTGGAAAACCACTTATACCCCGGAAATCAATGGCGCACGCGTAGTGGTGCTCAAAGAAGGGAAACGGGAATTCGACACGTGGCTCCATCAATTGGATGGCACCATCAAGTATAAAGTTACTTTCCCGGCGGAATTTATCAATCAGGATAAATAGCTTTTTCAGAAACCTTTTTTGCGCAAATAAAGATGATGTTTATTGAATATTTGGTATCTTTACGGGATATAATTATCTACTATCAGGTATGAACAAACGGGAATTTATTAAATCGGCTGCCGTTATAGCAGGTGCAACGGCTATCAGTCCCCTCTCTGCGGCTGTGAACCCTTCTACTTCAGCCTCTGTCTTTCGCGACAAAGCCGGAGAGGAAAAAAAGAGTATAGCCTTAAAAAAGAGTCTGGGGTTTGGGATGATCAATGAAGAATTATCACTAACCGACAAGTTTAAACTTGCCAGGGACCTGGGTTTTCATGGAGTGGAGCTCAACAGTCCGGTAGATTTTCCGATGGCGGAAATCCTGAAAGCAAAAGAAAAATCGGGGATCGAACTCCCTTCGGTTGTCAACAAGGACCATTGGAGTTCACCCCTCTCCGATCCCGATCCGGAAGTGAGGAAGAAGTGTATCCGGTCGGTAGCCGCTTCACTGCGCGAGGTAAAGGAGATAGGTGGCGACACAGTGCTGGTAGTGCCTGGAGTCGTCAATGAAAAAGTGTCGTATGAACAGGCATACATCAACTCCCAAGGTGCCATACGTGAACTGATTCCTTATGCTGAGGAAACCGGGATGCAAATCGCACTGGAGAATGTATGGAATAATTTTCTTCTCAGTCCGGTGGAAGCCAAAAGGTTTGTCGATGAGATCAACCATCCGTTGGTGGGATGGTACTTCGATATCGGCAACGTATTGCGCTATGGTTGGCCGGAACACTGGATTCGCACATTGAACCGGCGCATCATGAAACTCCACATCAAGGAATTCAGCCGCGAACTGATGAACACCAAAGGGTTACGCGAAGGGTTCAAAGTCGACCTGCTGAAGGGAGACAACAACTGGCCGGTAGTTATGCAGGCAGTACGTGAAATTGGTCATACGGGGGGATGGCTTACCGCAGAGGTTCCGGGTGGAGACAGGAATCATCTGAAACAAATCTCCCTGCAAATGGACGAAATTATATCCTATTTATAAATAGTGACATCCGCTTTACGTCGACGAAGCCGGTAAACGCAGGTTATAAACTTAGATCTGCGTGATATGCATTTTCTATAAACACGTCAAACTAAACACAATAAATACAATGCAACTAAACGATCCATTATCAAGAAGGAACTTTCTGAAAAGTTCGGTAGCAGCTGGTGCAATAGGGGTAATGGGAGGAATTCCCATGTTAAGTTCCTGCACATCACAACAAAAGGGAAAGACAGAAGAGTTACAACTCCCCATATTACTCGACCATGCACCCGACGGGAAAACACTCAAGGCGGGACTTATCGGTTGTGGAGGCCGGGGTACAGGAGCCGCGGTCGATTTCCTGAATGCTGGTTCCAATCTGGAGATAGTGGCTCTGGGAGATGTCTTTCAGGATAAGATGGATGCATGCCGGGAAATCCTGAAAAAACAGAAAAATGTGGAAATCCCTGATGAGAATTGTTTTATCGGGTTTGACAGCTATAAAAAGGTGATCGATTCGGGAGTGGACGTCGTATTACTCTGCGCCCCTCCCCATTTCAGACCCGCCCATGTAGAAGCCGCGGTGAACGCAAGAAAACATATCTTTATGGAGAAACCGATTGCCGTGGATCCAACAGGCGTACGTAAGATACTTGCTTCGATGAAAAGAGCGGAATCCATGAAGCTGAATGTAATCAGCGGAACCATCCGTCGTTCGCAAAAAGATTATATGGAAACACGGCGCAGGGTATTGAATGGCGAGATTGGAGATATTACAGGCGCGCACATCATCAGGAATGGTGGCGCATTATGGTTCCGGAGCAGGAGGCCTGAGTGGTCCGACATGGAATATATGCTGAGGAACTGGGTGAATTTCTGCTGGTTGTCGGGAGATCATATCGTGGAGCAATTTATCCATGAGATAGATGTAATGAACTGGTACTTGGGCGAATACCCGATAAAAGCCTCTGGATGGGGAGGACGCCAAAGAAGGGTTACTGGCGACCAGTATGATTTTTTCAGTATCGAATACCTGTATGAAAGCGGCATAAGAACCCATTGTGCGGCAAGGCAGATTGACGGTTGTTCCAACGGAAAAGTAGAACAGATCAACTGTACACAAGGTTATGCCGATGCGGCAGGGAAATTATACGACCTGAAAGGCAATATGATCTGGGAATATCCTCATCCTGACGAAAATGACACCCAATCGGAATGGCACATCACCAACCCCTATGTGCAGGAACATATTAATTTAGTGACCGCCATAAGAACCGGAAATACCATCAATGATGGAGAAGATCAAGCCAATTCCACACTCGTAGCCATTATGGGGAGAATGGCAGCATATACCGGAAAAGATGTCACCCGGGAGGAGATCATGAATTCCGACCTCTATCTGGGACCTAAGACTTATGATATGGGTAAAGTGGAAGATATTCCGGAAACCATTCCTCTGGCTGGTGTTCCTCATAAAGAGTAAAAAAAGTTAAAAGGAAAGCAAAAAAACCACTCTCATTTTTTCATTCTATAAAAAAGAGTACTTTTACAATAAATTTATTTTATATATCCATAAAACAACTAAATTTTAAAATATAAATGACTTCCAGAAGACAATTTTTAAAAACAATGGGAGGTGTCACATTACTCACCATTGTTCCCCGAAGTGTACTTGGAAAAGGCATGATTGCCCCGAGCGATCAACTCACTAAAGGGATCATCGGCGTGGGAGGGATGGGCCGGGGCCATATTCCTTACGACAATACACGGGTAGTTGCCATGTGCGACGTAGATAAGATACATCTTTCCCAGGCTGCTTCCCTGGTAAAAGAGAAGATCAATCTCTTCCACGATTTCCGCGACCTGATCCTCGACAAAAATGTGGATATCGTACATATTGCTACCCCGCCCCACTGGCACGGATTGATGTCGGTTGAGGCGGCAAAGGCAGGGAAAGATATCTTCTGCGAAAAACCAATGACCCGTACTATCGGGGAAGGGAAACGGGTAAAGGAAGCAATAGCACAGCACGGCAATATCTTCCGCCTTAACACATGGTTCCGGTTCAAAGATCCCTTCTACGGACTGGGAACACCGGTGAAACCCCTCAAAAAACTGGTCGACAGCGGCTTGCTGGGATGGCCATTGAAGGTGACCATCAGCAAACATACCGGTTTCGACTGGAAATTCTACTGGGTAGGAAAAACACACCTGGAACCACAACCGATCCCACAGGAACTCGATTATGACATGTGGCTGGGGCCAGCTCCCTACAAGCCCTATAATGCACACCGGGTACATCAGACATTCCGCGGATACTGGGACTACGACGGTGGTGGCCTCGGGGATATGGGGCAACATTATATCGACCCTGTACAATATATGTTGGGTAAAGACAATACCAGCCCGGTAAAAGTGGAAGTGGATGCACCCCAACAGCATCCCGACGCTGTAGGAACATGGCGTTCCATCACCTATACCTATGAAGACGGTTGCCAGATCATTCTCTGGGGAGGCGACTATGGAGAACCAGACACGCCCTATATTGCCGGGCCGAACGGGAATGTATACAAGAATTTTGTATGTGATATCCCGGACTGGGAAAAGAAATTGGCAGACTTCCCAGAGCCGCAGGCTCAAAACACCGACTTCCTCGAATGCATTCGCAACAGGCAGAAATTTGCGCTGAACGAGATCAACGGTTTCCGTTCCTCCACGATTGTAAATATGGGTACTGTGGCGCTTCAACTGAACAGAACGCTGGAATTTGATCCTGTAAACGAACTGTTTGTCAACGACACGGAAGCCAACCGGTTACTGGACCAACCGATGCGTGCACCATGGACTGTTTAATGTGGAAATCTGCGAGTAAGTGAGAGCAAAGTAAGTTTACTTAAGTTTGCCGAACGAAAGCAGATTGCGCGAAGCGAAAAGTGGAAAAGTGGAAAGGTGAAAAGTGTCATCAAAATCCCAAATCCTACATTCCCAATTCCAAATCCTAAATATTTTTATTCTTTACTCTTTATTCTTTATTCTTTATTCTTTATTCTTAAAAATGAAACATATACAACTAATCATACTCTGCCTGAGCCTGCTTATTACAAGCGGGATGCAGGCTCAACTTCCGGAAGGAAGAACGAAAGCCACCGTCATAGCCGATGCGTTGGCTCAACTGCCGGCCGATACACCTCACAAATACAATCAGATAATTGCCGATCTGGTTTCTACCGGAGAAGAGGGACTACTCGATCTGATCGGCAGAATGAACCCTCCCGGAAATCAAAGCAACGAAACCATCGATTACGCTATCAGCGGGTGGACTCATTTCGTGGCAAATGACAATGCTGCACGCAATGTGGCCGCCGGAACTTATGAAAAAACACTCACCCGGCCGTTGGACAAGGAGGTAAAAGCATTCGTGATACGCCAGCTCAGGACGATCGGCACCGACGACAACGTGGATGCGCTGTCGGCTTTTCTCACGGATAAATATCTATCCGATCCTGCCGCACAGGCGCTGGTATCCATCGGGACAGAAAAAGCGGCCAATACGTTACTGGTTGCCCTTGCCTCTTCAAGTGACGACAAAGTCAGACTGAACCTGGTCAACGCCATCGGGCAATTGGGGGATGAGAAAGCCGAACCGGCACTATTGGGTCTCCTGAGTGGAAATTCATCGGAAGCAATGCAGAAAGTGTTGTTGAATGCTCTGGGAAATACCGGATCGAAAGCATCACTCAAACCCTTACGCGATGCCGCGGAGAAAGCCGGTTATGTATACCAAAAAGATAACTCCACCGCTTCCTATATTTCACTGCTTGGCAGATTGAACGATAAAGAATCGAAACTGGTGAAAAAAGAGGCTGAAAAATTATTAGCCACCGGTAAAAAATTGGGTAAGCAGGATATCCGGATTGCGGCTACCAAACTATTGCTGGCACAACCTACGGTAAAAAAAGAAGATATCCTGAAAAATGCCATCAAGGATGGCGACATCACCTACCTTTCGGGTGTACTAAACCTATATCCGTTCGAGAACGATAAAAAATCGTCCGAATTGATACAGGCAACACTCGTTTTCACCAAATCGCCGGAAGTACAGACAGCGCTTGTCTATTGGTCGGGCAAACACGATAAAAAAGTATCCATACCTCAAATTGCCGCGCTTGTCAATTCACCGGATGACATGGTGCAGAAGGCGGCCGCACTCTCACTGGCAAAATTGGGCGGTGAAGAATCGCTTATCGCACTGGCATCCCTCCTGAAAAGCGACAATGATGAGGCGGTGGCGCTGGCAAAAGATGCTTTATCAACCTACAACGGAGATATCTCCTATACGCTTGCTTCTGTGTTTGAAGATAGCGGCGATGCCGGGAAAAAGGCGATATTGGAACTTATCGCCATCCGGAAGATGGAAAGCCAGTACAATTTGGTTTACAACCAGATGTTTGG
>ERZ778021.598-NODE-598-length-60450-cov-7.059839_pt1 | contig 60450 bp, 54 predicted proteins | sample MGYA00375751_ERZ778021 | MGnify/ENA primary metagenome ERZ778021 (study PRJEB29350, sample SAMN05389814) | bioreactor metagenome | isolation source: Thiocyanate stock bioreactor | place: South Africa: University of Cape Town | collected 2013-08-29 ... | reverse complement strand
GTCTGGGGAGAATACCTGCTGCTTCAGTATTTCCTAAAAGATCCGAAACTTATTCAATAACATTCCTGGTTCCGGCTTCCGTCCTATACAAAATTCCTGATTCTCACGTAGTATGAATGAATAAAACAGGAATATTCTATTCCTGTTGATCGACATGAAAACTCGGTGTATGTTATTGTGATTCGAATAATTATACCTATTTTTGACAGGTAAATTTGATAACAGCCTATAGAAAACGAAAATGGACAAAGAAACAAACAAGTGTGGTCATCATCACTCTTCCCACGGAGCGGGCGGCGGTGCTGTGTATGGCTTAGGGATGATCGGAGCGGCCGTGTATTTCATCATGCAGGCTACCTCTTTCTGGGCCGGAGTGGTCGGATTCCTGAAAGCCATTGTGTGGCCCGCATTCCTGATATATGAAGCTTTCAAGGCTTTAGGTGCTTAAAAGGACGTTCTTGGGGCTTTTTCCTTTATCCTCCTTACAATACTTTGCAGGGAGGTGTAGTAGGTCATGCTGTTGCAATTACAATTTACCCGTAATATCATAGATCTCCTTGATTTTTGCAAGCTCCCCTTCAAAATCGAAATGAAGGTCATGGAGGCGGGCATCTTCAATATCGAACACCCATCCGGCTACTTTGGGATATCCGTTTTTGTAGTAGGACTTTTGTACTTCTGCCATTTTTAATACATTACGGCATTGTTCGTAGACATTGATTTCAACGAAACGCCGGTACCTGACTTCCGTGTCTTCAATGGCGTTGAGCTCTTTCTGATGGAGACGATAGACATCCCGTATACTCCGTAGCCAAGGGTTAAGGATACCGTAGTCCAGATTCTGCATGGCAGCTTGTATGCCCCCGCATCCGTAATGGCCACAGATAATGATATATTTCACTTTGAGGTGTTCCACTCCATAATTAATGACTGAAAGTGCGCTCAGGTCGATGGAGTTTACCATATTCGCAATATTACGGTGGATAAAGACCTCTCCCGGCTTTAATCCCATCACCTGGTTCGGATGCACCCGGCTGTCTGAACAGCCGATATACAGGAAATCGGGATGTTGTTCCGCAGCTAACAGTTCGAATAATCCGGGATTTTCTATCTTATTCTTTTCTATCCATTTACGATTGGCTTCAAATATTTGGTCATACTTTTCCTGATCAGACATATCAATGAATTCTAAATAACGCCTTACTTAACAAAATAGCTATACTATTTGTTGCGAATTCAATAGTTCTTTGACAAGCTTACCATTTAACCTACGGTAAATACCCGAAATATTTGCTCGTGTCAATAAAGGATATTATTTTTGACCTGCAAACCCAAATGGTCAATTATTATGACTGAAGACAAAGTAAAAAAAACAATTGTAGAATCAGCCACAATTTTTTTCTCCAAATATGGTTTTTATAAAACCACAATGGAAGAGATTGCCCGGCATATACATAAAGCCAAAGGCGCTCTTTATTATTACTTCAGCAGCAAGGAAGACCTTTTTAATGAAGTGCTGAAGCAAGAGCTGGGTATCGTAAAGGCTACCTTGCTAAAGATTGTGGACCGGGAAATTGAGCCTATGGAGATGTTCAAAGAATACATGCTTCACCGTTTCGAATTACTGAACAATTCGCTGAATTACCATGAGACGTTGAAAGGTAACCTGTTTGACAAATACAAATTTGTAAAGGACGTGCTGGATGATTTTCATTTGTTTGAGCGGATCCAGGTTACACTTATCCTTAAAAAAGGGATGAACGACGGTTACCTGGAGATAGCAAATATTAATTCTACAGTGGAGGTTATCATGATGATTGCCAATAGTATAGAGATACCTCTCTTCTTGCAGGGAAGATATAAAAACTATGAGAACACTATCAATGAACTAATATCCTTGATAACCAATAGTTTATCTAAAATAAAATAATAATTATCTGTTTTTAGGAATATTTTTGACCGAAAAACCAATTTGGTCAAATAAGTTTTATACTTTTGTATTGACTAAAAAACCAATTTAGTCAAATGTATCTTATAAAGGCTGTTTTATTTTAATAGTATGCAATTTATTTCCAGATTTATATTGACGAATGTACTCGGTTGGAAAATGACGGGTGATTTTCCGGACATACCGAAAAGTGTAATCATTTTCGCCCCGCACACCAGTTATTACGACGGTCTATACGGGAAACTCTACATGATGACGTTGGGTATCCATTACAAGTTCCTATCGAAAAAAGAATATTTCAAGTTTCCCCTGAACCTTTTCTTTAGGGCTTACGGGTCAATTCCGGTGGATAAAAATTATAATTATATCAATCATATAGTTGAGTTATTCAATAACCACAGCGAGTTACATATTCTCCTGTCACCCGAGGGCCAGTTAAAAAGGACAGAACGGTGGAAAAAAGGATTTTACTATATGGCCACAGGGGCAGGTGTACCTATCGTGGTAGGTTATATCGACTATAAACGGAAAGAAATTGGCATAAAAAGTGTCATTACCAATATTCCGGATTATCAGGACACAATAGCTACAATTAATGACCTGTATCAGGGAGTAAAAGGGAAATATCCCGAAAAATTCTCACTCGACCATCGGCCCGGGAATGGAATATCGTCACCTATGAATTATGAGAAAATCATCCGGAAGAACAGTTTAATATAATTCAGGATTGGCAATATATCCGATATTAGAAAATTATTGTTCAGGCACAAGATATTTGATGATAAATAAATGACTAATGGATAGAATTATGGTTGATAAAAATAAAATACCTGCGCATATCGCTGTTATTATGGATGGGAACGGCAGATGGGCGGCAAGAAGGGGTGAAGCAAGATTCCTTGGTCACAAGAAAGGGGTTGATGCTGTAAAGAGAATTGTGGACGAGGCATCCGGCATGGGTATTCAATACCTTACCCTCTATACATTCTCCGCTGAAAACTGGAAGAGGCCGGAAAAAGAGATTAAAGCGTTAATGTCTATTTTAATTACTGCTTTTAATTCGGAAATAGAAGGATTGAAAAGGAACAACATACGCGTACTGGTTATCGGTAATATGGAATCTTTGCCGGATGACGTGCAGAAAACGTTACATCAGGCAATAAAAAGCACTTCACGGAACACGGGACTCTCTCTCATCCTCGCATTAAGTTATGGTGGAAGGCAGGACATTATTTATGCAGTACAGAAGATAAGTTCAGATATTCGGAAAAAGAAAATAAACCTTCCGGATATTTCCGGTGAACTCTTCCGGAATTATCTTTCAACGGCAAATTTACCCGATCCGGATTTATTGATCAGGACAGGTGGAGAATACCGGATCAGTAATTTCCTGTTATGGGAAATGGCTTATACAGAATTCTATTTTACCCCGACACTGTGGCCCGACTTCGACAAAGAAGAGTTCCGGGCGGCTATCATAGAATACCAAAGCAGGGAAAAAAGATTTGGAAAAACGAGTGAACAAGTGAGGGAAACGGCTATTTTTAATGGACATTTTCATTAAGTTAAATAAAGAATGGAAAAATCAGTTGCATTAGTTTTGTCAAGCGGAGGGGCACGTGGATTAGCCCATATCGGAGTAATACAGGAGTTGGAAAAACAAGGGTTTTGCATAACTTCCGTGGCAGGCACCTCCATTGGATCATGGATCGGAGGTATATATGCCATGGGGCAATTGGATTACTTTACCGAATCTGTTTGTTCATTAAACAGGATGGAAATATTGAATCTAATGAATTTTACATTGAACACACATGGCCTGATCAGTGCCGAAAGAGCTTTCAGGAAAATGGAAAAGGAAATCCCGGATGTACTTATTGAAGATCTGGGCATTCCCTATGTGGCCATGGCTACGGATCTTGTCCACAAAAAAGAAGTAGCCTTCACTTCCGGGAGCCTTTATAAGGCGATCAGGGCATCTATCGCCATCCCCGCCATTATCACTTCGGTGCAGGATCACGATAGGGTATTGGTCGATGGAGGTGTCTTGAATCCGCTCCCCATAAAACAGGTCTACCGGAATCCCGGAGATATCCTTGTAGCAGTTAACCTATATGGTACGGACGATGAAAGGGAAAGTATACAGGACAAAACCCTGATGACTGAAAATAACCGGCAAAGTCTGAATTATATCTCTATTTTTAAAGAAATGGTCGGATTGGTATTACAAAGTAATGTGGATAATGCCCTCGATATGTACCAACCGGATATAACCATCCACATTCCCAGAGACTCCGCAAAATCATTTGATTTCCATAAAGCAGAGGAATTAATTGAAATAGGACGGAGTGAAGCAAGGAAAAGCCTCGGATTATATCGAGAAAACCATACAACTTATCAAATCGAAAAGAACCCAACGTTAGTGTAACTGTGAATCACTAATACTATTCCGTTTGACGTTCGGGAACTTAACTTGCCTATTACCTTCGGTTTGAACTTGTGCAAAAATTGCACAAGTTGCTTCTTTAAAACAAAACTTTACCCTAACTATTGACAACTTTTTGAGGGCGTTGATGGAACTTGTTCAATCAAACGAAACCCTGTATAATCAATGTGTTAACTATTAGGTGCTTTTCTTCACACACAGATTACACACATTTTTTTGAGGCGAAATAGATGCGAATAAACCGTTTTAACTATAACGCAAAAATAGCTACTTTTGTGATATTTGCAAGTGAAATTTCAGAAAACATTCACGCTCTTTTTCAATCTTCCGGTTTGTCTTGTTCCCCTTTAAGACGTTTTATCTCCTTATCGAAATCCGATTCAAACAGACGGTCTTGTACTATACGGTATTTTTCAAATTCACTTTCTGCAAAATCCTTTGCCATCAGGGCAGTAACTTTTCCGCTGTTTTGCAATATTTCCCGGTCGTCGGCTTCCAAGAACCTGTCAAGGCGTTTTGCCCAATCTTCCATTGTCATGGGAATATGCCTTCTTGCTCGGTCTTCCGCCAAATCTAGATAAGCATTGACAATACGTCCCAACGATTCCAGTTCGGTTTCAGTCAGGTAGTTTTTTGCAATGGAGACATCGGTTTTCACTATTTTGCCGTCGGGGCTTTTCTCCCACGAGGTCAAACCCATGTGTTCTTTCTCTGCGTTGGCTCTCGATAAAATGAGTTCGGCAGCGGTATGACCGTGTACAGCGTAATGCAACTTATTTTGGACTTTGGCGAAGAACTCTTTTGTGGCAACAGCATCTTTGTTGTAATCCATTGCCGTGGCATAAATATCCGTTATTTTTTGGTAGAAGCGGCGCTCACTCAATCGAATTTCCCGGATTTCGGCAAGCAAGTGTTCAAAATAGTCTTCATTGAGGAATGTACCGTTTTCCATTCGCTTTTTGTCAATAATATAACCACGGATGGCATAATCACGCAAAACGGATGTCGCCCATTGACGAAAAGCCGTTGCCCGTCTGGAATTTACACGATAACCTACGGCAATAATCGCATCCAGATTATAATGTTTAGTTTTATAGGTTTTACCATCTGATGCAGTTACCGAGAATTCCTCGGTAACTGAACTTTCATCCAATTCGTTTTCTTTGAATATGTTTTTAAGATGTAGCGATATATTGTCAGTCGAGCAATCGAACAGTGTACCCATTAGTTTTTGGCTCAACCAAATCATTTCATTCTGTACACGCACTTCTATTCCGTCCTCTTTCGCCTGATTGGTAAAGATGAGAAATTCAGCGGTACTATTACGGATTTGCAGGGGCTTCTTTTTTGCCATAATGTAATTGTATTTTATTCAAAGGAGTCATTTACAAATTTTCTCAACTTCCTTCCAAAACTAACTTTAGGAATATCATTTTCTATCTCAACATAATCAGTTATAGTCGATACATAATCGACAAAAGTCTTTTTAATTTTCTTATTTAAATCTCTCATATTATGGAATTTACTTACATTAATTTGAGATAAAAAATATTCATATAAATTCTCATTAAGTTGATGCTCAAATTCCAAATTGAATTTTCTAATTATGCTTTTTACCCTGAACTCCACAAATTTTCTCTTGTCGTTATTATAAAGCAACGTAAATAGCCCTTTATAATCAAACCTTGAGCGTAATTCTGGAGAGATTTTATTTTTAAAATCTTCCTTACTGATGTTCGAAGTAAAAATAATAATGAATCCGTTAAGGTCAATTTCTTCTGCAAGCGAACTTATGATTTTTCCACTTTCCAATACATCTAAGAAATAATTGAAGAGTGTTGCATTGGATTTCTCAAACTCATCAATCAATATGATTCCAATATCAGTATCTCTTACCCGAATAAATATTTCTCCATCTTCACTTCCAATATAACCTCTGGCACTACCGATCAAAGAGCTTAAAGAAAACTCACTACTATAGTTTCCAAAATTCACTTTGGCTAATTTTTTTCTACCATCAAGACATTTATAAATAGTTCGTGCAACCTCTGTTTTTCCTACGCCGGATTCTCCCATAAGAAACAGAGACAATATCTTGTGTTCTTTCAATTTATTGAATATCCTGAAATTTTTGATGAGTTCTGAAAAATCATCTTTAAATTTTTCATGACCATACAGACTTTCTCTAAATCTCTCCAAAAAATCATTTAATTCGTTTTCGTCCAGATCAATTATTTTTTTGTGCTTTGGTATAACAGACTTACTTGTTAATCTATTCTTTTTTTGTTCCGTTATATTATTTGGAGTAATCTCAATATTGTTAAAAAAGAGAAATCTATACCTTAACTCATATCTAAGTCTTTCTTCATATTTGCTGTCTGCAATGAATATTGTTTCGAAATTAGGGAATTTATCTATTATCTGTTCTCCTAGTGGTTGTACATCAATATAGCCTGAAGCAAATGCTGAAATATCTACAATATGGGTATTATAGTCAAATTCCTCATATAATATATTATTTGAAAGATCTTTAAGGAAATCACTTATGCTTATGATGGTATATCCTTCATTTGTCTTTTGCTCTTTATAATCATAAAAAATGTCCCTTTCGAAGAAAAGTAATTCTCGTTTCATGTTCATTTATTAAGAATATTAACATTTTGAACAATTGCAAGTAAATCTATGTAATGATAATCCTTACCATCACCTGAACTTATAAAATAATTTATTTCACTAGAATCTCGAGGGTATTGGCTCTCTTGTATTTCTTCATCTTCAGTATTGACTTTAGTTAGGTTTTGTAGATTTCCGATTTCTTGAAAAAATTGAAAGGAATTCCTTAAATCATCGACTTTTATCTTCCCTTTATACAGACCTAGAACAGATACTTTTCCTACAAATAAGTCATCAACACTATAAGAACTCTCAAATTCACTTTCAAATGTCATTGGGATTTTTATAAGTAATTCTTCCTTGTTATCAGATATAATACCTTTTACTTTATATGCATAGTCCTTAAACATAGAATTAAAAAGATTTGTAAAATCAAAACCATTGGCTCCCGGTAGAGCCATATCCTTGAAAGCTCCACTTGTGAAAAGTTTTATGGTTCTAAGTTCTGCTTCATTTTCTAACGATAAATCGACATTATCAAGTATAATGAGTTCTCCTTCCTGGATATTTTCAAAAGACGTGATTTTATTGCTTTTTTCGACAACTTCATTGAGAATAATTGATTTAGTCGTTTTGGTTTCAAATGTTTCAAAGACTTTCTTTGAATCGGCTCCTTTTGATTTTCCACCTCCTTCTATTCCAATGTCAAAAATCTTAAAAAGATTAAATCCCGTTTTAGCTTTAAACTCAGCTTCTTTTTCTTTACTATCCTCTTGTGTTATTTCTTTCCCTGTTGAAATAATATTGCTAAGCATCATTTTTATTTCATACACTTTCGGAAAGTTGATGTAATAGATATTAAATATCATATATTAATTTATTGGTTTATATTTATTGTCTCTTCCTATCAACAACTCCCTCACATCCACCTCCAACGCCTTTGCAATAGCAAATAAAGTTTCGAGCGACGGTTGAGAAACATTTGCACACCAACGGGAAACAGTTGCTTCATTCTTACCTAATGTTTCAGCTAACCATTTTCCTGTACGTTTTTGCTCTACAAGTACAACTTTTAATCTATTTAATTCCATTTGTCAAATTATTGATGTGTTTTGCAAATGTAGTGATTTAATCCAACAATCTCATCTTTGCTTATCATTTAGTTTTCAACATAATGCTATAATGTTGCTTTATTACCCTGCAACGGTAGAAGTTATTCTCGTGCCGTTGGTTATTCTCGCGGGCTTCCGCCTTCCAAACGGCTGGGAAGCCATGAGCGGGAAATAACCGACATAGGTACGGGAAATAACTTCGGAATCAACTGCACTACTGCCTGAATCCCTGCTTGGGTTTCTTCTTTACTTTCTTTTTCTTCGGAATTGGTTCATCTTCTCTACTTTCTACATCAGGTGTAAGTAGACTTAATGCAGAGGATAAACCTAAATCGGGAGGATTGGAGTTTTGCTTATTCTCAATCTTGTTTGAAAGGTTGGCTTCTTGTTTATTTTCAAACTTGTTCTCCAAACTGGCAACCTGTTGATTTTCTTGTATATTTTTTCTTTCATCGGAAATCTGTTTTTCCTGCATATTGAGTTGGTCGGAGATGTTTCCGTTCTTCATCGTATTGTAGTATTCATAGGATTCAGTTAATAGTCGGTTGTAGCCAAACAGCTTATCAAATCCCTGTTCCGCTTTCTGGAATAGGTTGGTTCTGTCAAATCCTCCTTTAATTGCCCCTTTCGTGGTGCTCTTATGGTTGGTTAGTGGCGATAGCTTCTTTTTATTCGTTTGGTCTTTACGGCTGACGATCAAATGACAGTGCATATTCTGTTTATTGTCCGACCTGCTTCTATCAAAATGAACTTTTCCGTAGAATTTTATATCTTCTGCGGATAATCCTTTGTTGAAGTTTTTGGCATATTCAGGAATAACCACCTCACGGATATACCGTTTCATGGCTTCGGCTTGCTCCTGTTCGGTGTTGCCCATTGCCCGAAGTTCCTGTTCCGATGGGCTTACATGAATAGCATAAAACTTGGCATCCGTTTTTAGTAGCTGACCGATATTGCTATCTATATCTTTTATAACCTGCGCTTTGTAGATATTATCATCTGTCAGGTTGAAAAATCCCTCTGTATAGATTCCTTGTTCCATGCGTTCCATATCTTCATGCTCCAGATAATTTGTAAGTCTTCGGCTACTACCAGCATTGTTATATGTGCCTTTGGACGGTGGCGGGAAATCTATATTCATTCTTATTTCTCGTTTATCAGGTTCATTATTTCAGCTTTTAGATTCTCCTTCCGCTTACCTTCCATTACTCCACAAGTGGCAAGTTCCGAATAGAGGGTAATCAATTTCAACAACTTCGTATTATCATTCTTCTGCAACTGGTATAAAGAGCCTATTTGCTTGCCTTGATTGTTTCTGACATCGGCATGTTTTCCAAACTGGTCACTGATCCTTTGTTGTACAGAATGGTATTTTTCTTGGTTCTGCTCCAACTGTGACATAATAAGTGTTTCCAATGCTTTTACAATCGAATCAAATTTGGTAGCTATCGAATGGCTTGTGCGTATCATCGGATTTAGCTGTGTTTCCTCGTAGTTTCGTATAAAGCGGATAATATCATCCTGCCGTTTGTTAATCTTGGCGAGTTCCGATTTTACCGATTCGGGAGCATCGGCGGGATTGATATTTGCTTTCTCCAGATACAGAAAAGCCAATTTTACTATTTCCCCTTTTTTCAGCGAATAGCGTTTACATAACTTTTCGATAAGTTTATCCGTTGCATTTTCTATGGCAATGGTGGTAAATACAATATTCCGATTCTGTTTTGTCATAGTTATAACTATTTTATAGCTATTTATATATTTAACTTGCTTGTATAGAATTGTATATCAATTCAAGTTATAGCAAGTATTATAACTGTGCTTTTACATAAAGCACTAAAGACGAAGGCTTTGCCCCGCAGGGCAAGAGGGAAGAACAGGACTTGTCCAGTTCCCTCTTGCTTAATTCAGCGAAACAAACAGAGCCGGCAGGCGATGTTGTTTCTGCTGAATGCGGAGCCATTAACAGGAGGCGTAAACTACAAACAAGCCTCCTTCATTTACTCCATTCTGCTTAAAACTTGGAAAATCAGAATCATTCATCTTTTTTGTCTTTATCATCTTTTGGATGTTTCCTTTCAAACTCCCTGTAAGTCTGGACATCCGCATGTTCACGGACAAACTCCCGGACATCATTTACCCGATAATAAGTTTTATGACCGATCATAAAGTAGCGCAACTTTCCACTCGATCGGTATCGTTGTAAAGTACGCTTGGATACTTTGAGAAGAAATGCCATATCCTGATTGTCAAGAATTTTCTCGTCTTCATCAAATACATCGGATGTATTAATCAGTGATTTCAGATCATGACCTATTTCCGTTAGCTTCTTGGATAGCTTCTGCATCCAAGTTTCAAAATCGTCGTTATTGATATACATATTACTTCATTTTTCAAATTAAACATTCTTGTTTTCAATCGATTGATGAAGCAAAGGACGGAAGAACGGAAAAACAGAAAAAGAGGAGTAGTTGACTACTCCCCCGAAAGTTTTCCACAATAATCTTGTATTCAGGCTATTGAAAAACGGTTATTTTTCATCTTGTTTGTTTACGACTTCCTTATCCTTTCGGAGAATGAGGTTGCGCAGGAAGTCGAGAGCTTTCGTCCGGTTGAAAGGTTTACGGTCAAATACCTTTTCCTGTTGATCGTAGATACTACCAAAACTGCAATTGAATGCCTTTTCAAAAGCAACTGCAATTTGATTCAGATGTGCGGGTTTTCCGTTCTGTTGAAACACTTTCTTTGAGAGGAAAAGAGCGATTACAATCTCACCCAAAGCAACAATCCCCAAATCTTTCGACTTGGGGAGAATATAGAGGTCGGATTCGAATGTTGCCGGTTCGGATTGTTGAAATTGTTCCGGATAACGAATTTTTAGATTAAGAAGTTCTAACTCGGAATTAAGAATTGCCAATGCTTTTTGCAAATAGGTAAATTTAAGCACATTTTTCCCCCTGCCCGTACTGATAATGTGACTCTATGGATATTAACTCAATACGAGTAATATTCAGTATCCGAAAAAATTCAGAGTAATTTTGTTCGGATTGACTGATTGTTGTTACCTGTTCCATAAAGCACCCATAGGCATTTTGTATTTCTTGGTTTGTAACTTGTGATGATTCAGACAATAGGCTGAATAACTTTCCTTTTAATAATAATCCATTCATAGACATAAAATTTAAATGTGAATATTGATAATCAGACCGAAGTTTTGTTTTATGCCGAATGCACATGTGTTGGTCAAGCAATTGTTTTTTAGCTAATTATTTATATTAAGGATATATTTTTCAGTTGATATTTTGAGTAAGCAACCTGAAAATCAGCTAAGCTTTTCTTCTGAATAAAAGTTTTTTAATATTTATTCGGTAAACGCCAGGAAGTATATAATGCTAAATTTTAAATCATATCTATTGAGTAGGTTCTATCTTTCAAATCAATATAACCTTAATTAAAAGATTGCCTAAACTCGACCGGACTTTGTTTCGTCTTGTTCTTGAACAACTTACTAAAAGATTGTGAGTGTTCAAAACCTAATTCGTAAGCAATCTCACTTATAGAAAGATCTGTTGTTGATAGCCTTTCTTTTGCCATCTCAATTAGTTTATTGTGGATATGCTGTTGTGTACTTTGTCCCGTTAGAGATTTAAGTAAGCTGCTTAAATAGCTTGACGAGATGTGGAGGGTATCGGCAATATATTGAACAGTAGGAAGTCCGTTTTCCGAGGGATTATTACTTTTAAAATAGTCCGTGAGAATCTTTTCCAGTTGATCGAGAATCTGATGATTAGTTATTTTACGTGTGATGAATTGGCGTTGATAAAAGCGATCGGCATAATTGAGCAGCGTTTCAATCTGTGAAATGATAATGCTTTGACTGAACTTATCAATGTTACTGTGGTATTCTTTCTGGATGTTTTGAATGATGCCGTTGATTGTCGCTTCTTCTTTATCAGAAAGCCACAAAGCCTCATTTACTGAATAATCAAAGTATTCATATTTCTTAATTGCTTTTGCTAATGGTGTGTGCCAAAGGAAATCGGGGTGAATAAGTAAAATCCACCCCAAACGCTCCTGATTCATGTCGCTTTGATTGTGTTCAATTCTCAAAACCTGGTTAGGCGACATAAAATACATTACGCCCTCGTCAAAGTCATATTTTTGTTGCCCGTAAAACATTTTCCCTACTCCTCTTTTCATAGAAATGGAATAGAAGTCGAATATCATGCCCACTGAATTATCGCTTGTGAACTGTTTGAGTTTTGAATGGTCCACAATGCTTATTAGTGGATGCTCGGGCTGTGGCAAATCATTAAACCGATGATATTCGGATATGGTTTTAAATCTGATTAACTTTGACTGATCCATAATGCAAATTTATTATTTTATATCGCTTGTCCGCCCGAAACTTCAATGCGTTGTGCATTTATCCAACGTGCATCATCGGTACATAAAAATGCTACTACACCGCCAATGTCATCCGGCAAACCAACACGACCAAGCGCTGTAATGCCTGCGATGTAATCGTTCAGGTCTTTTGTGTCACGAACTACACCACCACCGAAGTCGGTTTCAATAGCACCCGGTGCTATGGAATTAGCACGGATTTTTCTTGGTCCCAATTCTTTTGCAAGATAATGTGTAAACACTTCTATTGCTCCTTTCATTGAAGCATAGACCGAATAATTTGGTAATGCGAAACGCACAAGACCTGTCGAAATATTTACAATTCCGCCACCGTCATTAAGAAATGGCAATGATTTTTGTGTAAGGAAAAACACACCTTTGTAATGAATGTTTACGGTGTCGTCTAATTGTTCTTCGGTAACTTCCCCTATAGGCACATACAACGATGTTCCTGCATTGTTAATCAAAAAATCAAAGTTCGGACTTCCTGTTTTTTCTTGCAAATGTTCGGTCACTTGTTTGATGAAAGGGCCGAACGAACTTACATTTCTTGTGTCCAACTGAAAAGCAACAGCTTTTTGCCCAAGCGATTGAATTTCTGAAACTACTTTTTCTGCTTCGTCTTTGTTTGAATGATAGGTAAGAACTACGTTAATACCCTTTTTGGCAATGGCTAACGCCATATTTTTGCCAAGTCCACGGCTACCACCCGTAACCAATGCGATTTTTGTTTTTGTATTCATTTTTTTTACTTTTTATTGTTTGTCTATATTTTCTGTTAGTGTTTTTTATAGAACGCCATCGAATCTCTTGATTGCTTCGGGTGTTACCGGTGCGAAAAAATTAACCAAATTGCCATCAGGATCTCGAAACAATAACGATTTGTTTCCCCAAGGCATTGTCGTCGGTTTCTGTACAAGGTAAGGACGAAGAAATTCCTCCAATCTTTTGTACGTTTCCTCCACATCTTTCACCCTGAATTCTACAATTACCGTGCGATTTTGAGCTGCTTTGGCTACTTCATTACCACCAAAAAATTGCATAGTACTCGCACCTCCGATTGCTAAGGCTGCCGCTTCGGTCTTAAATTCCGCGAAATCGGGCGTAAACTGTATCACAGCTAACCCTGTAATATGTTCATAAAAATTAACGAGGCGTTGCACATCATCTGTAATTATTCTTGTTGAAAGTAGATTCATATCTTTAAAATTTTTGGTTGTTAAAATAGTTGTGTCTGTCGTTGTTTTCGATTGTCCATTAGCATATTGTGCCATAAAGAACAACATTATCGTTATCGCCGTAAAATTAAAGTTTCTCCAAAGCATATCAAAAATAATTTTCCCGCATATCATCCAATAATCCGATATGGGTAGGTTTCCACCCCAGTATTTCTTGTGTTTTATAACTTGTTGCCGGGGAATCGAATCCGACAAACCAGCTAAGCCACTCGAAATGTGCTGTAACTTCTTCTTCCGTTAAAAGTGGTTTCAGTGGCAGATTCATTTTCTCTGCTATCACTTCCGCAATTTCCCGGATTGTGATACCTTCATCTGCGACAGCATTATACCGTTGTCCTTTAGCTCCTTTTTCCAATGCTAACCGAAACAAGTGCGCGGCATCCAGCCTGTGTACAGCCGGCCAACGGTTGTTACCATCACCCACATAAGCAGCTACTCCATTCTTAATTGCTTGTCTGATCATAAAATGGATGAAGTTTCTATCTCCTTTGTCATGCACAGAGGGTGAAAGGCGTACAACCGATACATTGATACCCTTTTCTGCTAAAGCAATTGCTGTGGCTTCGGAAGAGCGAGGTAATTCAGGGAGGGCATCAGCCTCTGTAACAAATCCATCTGTTTTGGGAGTGCCTAACATGCCTGTTGTAACTAACATCACTTTGCCGGTACCTTCAATAGCTTCTCCCATTGCTTGAATGGCAGCTTTGTCAATGTTGTTTGCTATTGAAAATTGCTCATAATTGCGGACAAAAGCGGTGTGTATAATGCCGTCTGCCTGCAATGCACCTTGTTTCAAAGCCTCTAAGTCCTCAAGATCTCCTTTTAATACTTTGGCTCCTGCATCAATGATTGCTTTAGCCGATTCGTCGGAGCGAGCCAAGCCTGCCACTTCATGACCCGCGGCCAATAATTCTTTTACTACTGCGGAGCCGATAAAACCATTCGCTCCTGTTATAAATACTTTCATATCATTTTTATTTTGTTTTATGGTACAAAGGTAAATAAGACAAAAAAAACAAGTGTAGCCAAATCAGCTCATCTTGTAGCCAAAATCTATAATTATTGATTCTTACTTTTTCTTGTGAGCATACGATCGTTTACATCCAAAGAAAACTTGCGAAATTTGGCACAACCCTTTGTTAATGAGAAATATTAATCTCCAAATTGATTTCTCTCAACAATGTTCTAATGATATAAACAGGTAAAATAAGTCTGGGATTCCCGACCTTATGAATGCATAATCATTTCTATTTATAATATTTCATCATATCATCAAATTCTCCTCTTACCTTATTGACTTCCGTAAAGATTTTCTGATTCAGAACCTTTGCATAAATCTGTGTGGTTGTGATGTTTGTATGCCCTAACATTTTTGAAACGCTCTCGATAGAAACTCCTTTCGTCAGCATAATTGTTCCGAAGCTGTGCCTTCCGCAATGTGTTGTGAGACGCTTATTTATCCCGCATAGCGCGGCAATTTCTTTCAAATATTCATTCATCTTTTGATTCGTATGAATAGGAAGAAGTCTTTCGTTTCCCAATCCACTATATTTTTTCAGAATAGACAGAGGCACATCTAACAAAGGGATATTTGCTTGAACAGAAGATTTCTGCCTTGTTAAACGTATCCATTTCTGACCGAAACCGTCTTCAAAAATGTTGTCTTTACTCAGGTTGGCTGCATCGACATAGGCTAATCCTGTGAAAATCTGAAACAGAAATACATCACGTACTTCTTCTAATCGCTTTGAGTCAAATTTCTTGTTCATCAGCTTTTTGATTTCAGGCTCAATCAAAAATTCTTTTTTTACCGGTTTATATCCGAGTTTGTAATCATTAAAAGGGTCTGTGGATATATACTTGTTTTTCAAAGCTGTAGTTAACACTTTCTTCAAAAAACGTAGATGCTTTACTGATGAATTATGTCCGCAATTACATACAGATTTGAGATATATCTCATAATCGGAAATAAATTGATAGTTAACTTCCCTTAAAGGCATATCTTTTTTGCTGTACTGGTGAAGAATAAAATCTTCTATCCGTTTCCTCGTTGCCGTATATTTTGATAGGGTGGTACTTCGGATAGCTTTATCCACGAGATTGCGCTTTTGCTCTACCAAACTGTCATACATTAACAATAAGGTAATTTTTGAATATCTAAGCCGAGATAGGCATCACGTAATTTTTCCGGAGTAACAAATCCGTCTCTTTCATAAATCTCTTGGTAATGATTTTTCAAGTCGGAACGGATTTTATCTAAAGCATCATTTATTTCTTTTGCTTCTTTGGTTCTTCCTTCCGCTCGTCCGATTGGATTCCAGATTAAGGGATTTACAAACAACTTTGGATTAAACTCAATAGATTCTCCATCAATCGTAATACGGATTGCAATTGTTACTAAACCGTCTTTGTTAGGTCTTGTTTTTCTAATGTAGAACAGAACACGATAGGTACTTTTCATTTTTTCTCCTTTTAGTTCGACAAAATTATAGTTTATCGTTAAAGGATTTATCGCCCTGAAAACGCCAATTTAGGTCTTTGTAAGACACTTAATTCCAGTTGGTTATTTCTCTATTCGTGTGCAGAATTTGGAGCTATTTTTCACACACGGTTTGCACACGAACCCTCTGTCTTAATCTGTCTTTTTTCGTCTTGTTGTGTCCACTCTATAAAAAGAAGAATCCTGTTAATCAATAGATTAACAGGATTCTTGTCTCTGAATTGAAGTTTTTGTCTTTTGTTGACTTCCACCAATTTTATGTCTCGGTGGGCGTTGACGGATTCGAACCGCCGACCCTCTGCTTGTAAGGCAGATGCTCTGAACCAGCTGAGCTAAACGCCCGGATTTGCTTTCCCATCCTCACCACCGCTGTGGAAGTTGCTTTCCTGAAAAGCGATGCAAAGATACGTCGTTTTTATTTTCTCGCAAAACTTTTTGCAAATATTTTTCTAAAAATTTTCATGGCTCTATAATTATCCCTATTTTTGTACTTTCAAAACAGGGGTAGCGATTATATCAATCCGCAATAAATGTCTTCGTTAAGAAATACGAGTACAAATTATAATGAACTTAGACCAACTGACAGCCATTTCACCCGTCGACGGACGCTATAGGGATAAGACCGCAGATCTGGATGCGTTCTTTTCAGAGTATGCGCTCATCCGGTACCGGGTGCAGGTGGAAATTGAATACTTTATCTCTCTCTGTGAAGAAGATATCCTTCCATTGAAAAATGAGAATATCTTTGCACAATTAAGGGATTTGTACATCAATTTCAGTGAAGAGGATGCCCGGCAGATTAAAGAAATTGAAAAAACCACCAACCACGACGTGAAGGCTGTGGAATATTTCCTGAAAGAGAAATTCGATATACTCCAGTTGACAGATTATAAGGAATTTATTCATTTTGGATTGACATCGCAGGATATCAATAATACCGCTACGCCGATGATGTGGCGGGATGCCCTGCATAAGGTTTATATCCCTGAACTGGAAAAGGTGGTTGCCCGGATCGATGGATTGGCCGATGACTGGAAAGATATTCCCATGCTGGCCCGTACGCACGGACAACCGGCATCGCCCACACGCCTGGGAAAAGAGATGAAGGTCTTTAGTTACAGGCTGACAGGACAAATAGAAGTGTTGAAAAGGATCCCGGCGAAAGCGAAATTCGGCGGGGCAACCGGCAACTTCAATGCGCACCGTGTGGCTTACCCTCAGACCGACTGGAAACAGTTCGGTAACCGCTTCCTCCAGGAGAAACTGGGTTTGTACCGCGAGGAGTACACCACCCAGATATCCAATTATGACGCTTTCGCCGCATCATTCGACGCGATGAAGCGCATCCATACTATCCTGATCGACTTCACCAGGGATATATGGCAATATATATCAATGGAGTATTTCAAGCAGAAGATCAGGGAAGGGGAAGTGGGTTCGTCGGCCATGCCCCACAAAGTGAACCCGATTGATTTTGAAAATGCCGAAGGAAACCTGGGGATTGCCAACGCCCTGCTGGAACACCTGGCGGCAAAACTGCCCGTTTCACGGTTGCAGCGCGACCTTACCGACTCTACGGTGATCAGGAATATCGGCGTACCCATGGCACATGGATTAATTGCGCTGAAAAGTACAACAAAAGGACTTCATAAATTGTTATTACACAGAGAGGCAATAGAAAGGGATCTGGAAAATAATTGGGCAGTGGTTGCCGAAGGAATCCAGACCATTTTAAGACGCGAAGGATATCCGAAACCCTATGAAGCCCTGAAAGCTTTGACACGAACCAATGCGCGTATCACCCGGGAGAGTATTTCGGAATTTATTGACAACCTGGAGGTGAATGAACAGGTAAAAAAAGAATTGAAAGGAATCACACCCCAAAATTATACAGGATTTTAAGAAAATATTTTCGTCAAGTAAACCGAGCAACAAACAGACTTATCTCAAGCCAAAACGAAAACTATTTCATTGAATGGGTAGAGAGATTGAACAGTAAATAATAATTGAAAAAATCCGGTTCCGGTGATGTTAGCCGGACGGTAGAAATTTGAAAAAAAATGCGATTTTAAACAAGAAAAAACCGTGAGGTTTCATTATGTAATCAAAAAGTAAATGCAACAATGACAACAAACAATGACGAATCGCGCCCAAGGAGGAGTTATCACAGCGCGAACAATGAGAGACACGCTTCGAACAGAAATTACGGCAATGAGCGGAGGACACAGCAAGATGGGTACTATCCGGACAGACCGTCCTATAATCAGGACCGGCCATCTTACAATTCCGACAGGTCTTCCTATAATCAGGACAGATCATCCTACAACCAGGACAGGCCGTCTTACAATCAAAGGTCTTACAACCAAGACAGGCCATCTTACAATCAGGATCGACCGTACCAACAGGAAAGATCGTCGTACAACCCTAATTACAGGGATTCCCGCCAGGAAAACTACGGTGGGAACAGCGAAGGTGGCATGCGGAAACGGCGTCCCCGCGTAGGCGAACGTCCGCAGTCGCCACAAAGGGTTTCCGGCGGTGGCGGCGGTTACAACAACCGGGGCTGGGGCAATCAACCTTCCAACGGGCCGGGCAGGCCGGGACCCGGAAGACCAGGCCAGCCTGTGAAAAAGCTGAAAAAGAAAAAACCGTTCAAGCAAGTCAAGTACAAAGAAAATGCCGATCCCAATGCACCTATCCGCCTGAACAAATACCTGGCCAATGCGGGAGTTTGCTCACGCCGCGAGGCTGATGAGTTTATCCAGGCAGGTGTGGTAAAAGTAAACGGGGAGGTGGTAACGGAATTGGGCACCAAGATCACCCGCGCCGATGCGGTGATGTTCCACAACCAGCCGGTACAGCTCGAAAGCAAGGTGTATGTATTGCTGAACAAGCCGAAAGGTTTTGTGACTACGACCGATGATCCCGAGAACCGCAAGACGGTGATGGAACTGGTGAAAAGTGCCGCTACCGAACGGATTTATCCAGTGGGACGACTGGACAGGGCTACCACGGGCGTACTGCTGCTGACCAATGATGGTGACCTGGCCTCGAAATTAACACATCCCAAGTACGAAAAACGGAAAATCTACCAGGTGTGGCTCGATAAGCCGGTGGCGATGGAACACATGCAGATGATTGCCGACGGTATTGAACTGGAAGACGGTGAAATCCATGCCGATGCGATCAGCTATGTGAGTGAAGAAGATCTTACCCAGGTGGGTATTGAAATCCACTCCGGCAAGAACCGTGTCATCCGCCGTATCTTTGAGAAATTGGGTTACAGGGTGATGAAACTCGACAGGGTTTATTTCGCGGGACTGACCAAGAAAAAACTTTCACGCGGAAAATGGCGTTACCTTTCAGAACAAGAGGTCAATATGCTCAGGATGGGGGCGTTCGATTAACGAACCTCCCTTCCCTTAAGAGTTTTATTTTACATTACAAACATAACAATACTGTTCCTGTGCGGTTTCGTGCGGGAACAGATTGGATATTTACCAGGTAATTTAATCGTATAAAGAGTCGACTGATCATTCCTGCACAAGTGCATGATTAGCGTGTGTTGCCAGCGATATTGAAGTATATAGTGTATGAAACAACTAAAACGAACAAAAATTTCAGAAGCGTTAAGGCTTACCAATTTCGGTGAGGAAGTCAATGTAAAAGGATGGGTGCGTACCCGCAGAGGAAACAAAAACGTCGGATTCGTCGCTTTGAATGACGGATCTACTATCAATAACATACAGATAGTTATCGATATAGCCAGCTTTGATGAAGAATTACTTCGGCCAATCACTACAGGTGCATGCATCAACGTAAATGGTGAATTGGTGGAATCCCAGGGGCAGGGCCAGGCGGTAGAGATACGGGCGACAGAAATCGAGGTCTACGGGCCCGCCGATCCCACTACTTACCCGTTGCAGAAAAAAGGACACTCATTGGAGTTCCTGCGTGAAATAGCCCATCTGCGGCCACGAACTAACACTTTCGGGGCAATCTTCAGGATGAGGCACCATTTGTCGTATGCCATCCACAAATATTTCAACGACAATGGATTTTATTATTTCCATACACCTATCATCACCGCCTCCGACGCGGAAGGTGCCGGCTCCATGTTCGAGGTGTCTACCTTAGATATAGAGAATCCACCGCGCAATAAGGAGGGGAAGGTAGATTTCTCGGAAGATTTCTTCGGACGCCAGACCAACCTGACCGTTTCCGGACAGCTCGAAGGTGAACTCGGTGCCATGGCATTGGGCGCTATCTATACTTTCGGTCCCACATTCCGTGCTGAAAACTCCAATACTCCCCGTCACCTTGCGGAGTTCTGGATGATCGAACCGGAGATGGCTTTTTACGATATCAATGACAATATGGACCTGGCGGAAGATTTCCTGAAATATCTTATCCGCTACATGCTGGAACATTGCAGGGAGGATATTGAGTTCCTTGCCAAGATGTATGACGAAGAACTGGTGGACCGACTGAATTTCGTGATTGAAAACGATTTTGTTCGCCTGACTTATACCGAGGGTGTAAAAATCCTTGAAGAATCCGGGCAAAAGTTCGAATTTCCCGTATATTGGGGAGCCGATTTGCAGTCGGAGCACGAACGCTACTTAGTAGAAAAGCATTTCAAACGCCCGGTGATCCTGACCGACTATCCCCGGGAGATCAAATCGTTCTATATGAAGCAGAACGACGATGGAAAGACCGTCCGCGCGATGGATGTGCTTTTCCCGAAGATCGGCGAGATCATCGGCGGATCGGAACGTGAATCGGATTACGATAAGCTGATGCAAAGAATAGGGGAGACCGGCATGAATACCGAACCGATCTGGTGGTATCTCGAAACCCGTAAATTCGGCACAGCCCCGCACTCAGGATTCGGCCTCGGCTTTGAACGGTTGATGCTTTTTATCACCGGTATGGGTAATATCCGCGATGTGATCCCGTTCCCGAGAACGCCGAATAATGCTGACTTTTAACTAAGTGCCTAAGTGACTAAGTGACTAAGTGAAAAGGTGGAAAGGTGGAAAGGTTTAGAGACTGAGAGAGTTGGAGACTGGGAGACGAGGTGAGAGGGAGAGTGGGAGACTTGGGGACTTGGGTGAAAGGGAGACTGGGTGAAAGGGAGAAAGAGAGAATTAGAGTAAGATAATAGTTAAATGAAGAATATACGCAATTTTTGTATTATTGCACATATAGACCACGGCAAAAGTACGCTGGCGGACCGTCTGCTGGAGTTCACCAAGACCGTCGAGGGAAAAGACCTGCAGGCGCAGGTGCTCGACAGTATGGACCTGGAGAGGGAACGGGGTATCACTATCAAAAGCCATGCGATACAGATGGATTATGAATATGAAGGCGAAAAATATACCTTCAACCTGATCGACACGCCGGGGCATGTGGATTTCTCGTATGAAGTATCACGCTCCATCGCCGCCTGCGAAGGGGCTTTGCTGGTGGTCGATGCGGCCCAGGGCATCCAGGCACAGACCATATCGAACGTCTACATGGCCATCGAACACGATCTGGAGATCATTCCCGTACTCAACAAAATAGATCTCGAAAGCGCCATGCCCGACGAGGTAGAAGACCAGATCGTGCAATTGCTCGGCATCCCCCGTGAAGACATTATCCGTGCAAGCGGAAAGACGGGAATCGGAATCGAAGAAATTCTTCATGCCATTATTGAACGGGTACCCGTTCCACAAGGAGACCCGGAAGCTCCGTTACAGGCGTTGATCTTCGACTCGGTATTCAATCCGTTCCGTGGTATTATTGCGTATTACAAGATAGTGAACGGTACCCTCCGGAAGGGCGATATGGTGAAATTTATCAATACGGGCAAAGAGTATGATGCCGACGAGGTAGGCATCCTTCGTCTCAATATGGTGCCGAAAGAGGAAGTGGGTTGCGGCGATGTGGGGTATATCATCTCCGGCATTAAAACCTCGAAAGAGGTGAAGGTGGGGGATACCATCACCCACGTGAAACGGCCTGCAACTAAGGCTATCGAGGGATTCGAAGAGGTGAAACCGATGGTTTTTGCCGGTGTTTATCCCATCGACAGTGAGGATTTCGAGAACCTCCGCTCATCGCTCGAAAAACTGCAACTCAACGATGCATCACTCACTTTCCAACCCGAATCGTCGGTGGCGTTAGGCTTCGGGTTCCGGTGCGGTTTCCTCGGATTGCTCCACATGGAAATCGTACAGGAGCGGCTGGAACGGGAATTCAATATGGACGTGATCACCACCGTACCCAATGTTTCGTATAAAGTGTACGACAAAAAGGGAAATATGAAAGAGGTGCACAATCCCGGCGGCCTGCCGGACCCCACATTGATTGAAAGCATCGAAGAGCCTTTCATCCGCGCCTCGGTCATCACCAACACTGCCTACATAGGCCCTATCATGACCCTATGCCTTGGCAAGCGGGGCATACTGATCAAGCAGGAATATGTCTCGGGGGACAGGGTAGAGATCATCTATGATCTGCCGTTGGGCGAGATCGTGATCGACTTCTATGACAAGCTGAAAAGTATATCGAAAGGATATGCCTCGTTCGATTACCACATCCATGATTATCGTCCGTCCAAATTGGTGAAACTGGATATATTGCTGAATGGCGAACAGGTAGATGCACTCTCCACGCTCACCCATTTTGATAATGCGCAGAGTTTTGGCCGGCGCATGTGTGAGAAGCTCAAAGAGCTGATCCCACGCCAGCAATTCGACATCGCCATTCAGGCAGCCATCGGCGCGAAGATCGTCGCCCGTGAAACGGTGAAGGCCGTCCGGAAAGATGTGACTGCCAAATGTTATGGCGGCGATATCTCCCGTAAGCGCAAGTTGCTCGAAAAGCAGAAAGAGGGGAAGAAACGGATGAAACAGGTCGGTAATGTGGAGGTACCGCAGAAAGCGTTCCTGGCGGTGCTGAAATTGGATTAACGGGTGTGGGAAGGTGATAAGGTGGGAAAGTGGGAAGGTGAAAAAGAGAAAGGCACGCCAATCGCTTGGAATGCCTTTCTTGTCAAAATAATAAAAAATGTAGAGAGTTTATATCTTTCTTTTATTCCCGATACGGTAGAGCCGCTGGTTGGTGGTCTTCTTATCCAATCCCCCGAGCGCTTCGATATAAGGACCGGTTTTCACGAAATCAAAATGTTCCTTTGAGTCCTCCGGCAGCTTGTCGTTTCCCGAATACCACGCCGTTTTAATCCTTCCTCCCCGGCTTCTCCAGACGAAATCCGCCAACCGGTACAGTTCACCGGCATCGGCATCGCCTCCCATAAAACAGATACAGGTAATTGCTTTTTCGTATGCCTGTAATAGTCCGGAAAGCGACGATTCATTCAACTCATTTCCGATATCCTGTTGTAGATGCGGACTATGGCATCCTTTGCAGCGATATGGGCAGTTAGAGAGGTTGATTGCCAACGTTACCTCATCAGGGATTTCCTGAAAGACAATATCATAATCGACATATTTCAACATACAACAACTATTTGTTACGAACTTTATACTGATCTGTTTACTTCACTATACCCGCTCTTTCTCCGATTCCAGCTTCCCATAAAACCTTTTGGATGCTTCCACCTGCCGCGGGGCTGAAAAATTACTTACCCGTTTCATATACCCGATGATGCGTGTGAGATAATCCAGGTTTTTGGAACCGCATGCAGGACATTGTTTGAGATAGCGTTTATCAATTTTTCCGCAGTCGTTGCAGACCGTATTGGGAATATTGAAGGTGAAGTAATTGCATCCTTCCGTGGCTGCCACACGCAGCAGTTGACGGTATTGCGCTTTGGAGAGATGCTCTTCCAGGTTCATGTGCAATGCCGAGCCTCCTGTCAGGTGTTCGATGTAATCACGCCCGTGCAGGCGGAACTTATCAACCACGTTAAGCGAAGAGTCTTCCACACGGTAGAAATAGCTGTTATAGCAATCACGCGGCACTGCATACCCGTCTTCCTTGTCCCACTTGGCATGTTTCACACCCACGTTCTCCGCGGGGATCATTTCACAGTTGAACATCAACTCTTTCGACCGGTATTTCTTGTTATACCTTTCGATGATTCCCAGGATTTCCTGTACAAAATCCACATAGCGGAGGTTATGGTTGATCTCGATGCCCATCGATTCTGCCGCTTCCACCAAACCGTTCACACCGATGGTGAGGTATTGGCGGCTGATATTGATAAATCCTGCGTCGAACAGCGGCAGCATTCCTTTCTGCCGGAGCATTTTCAGGTTTTCGTTATAGGCCGTCTGTACTTTGTGTGTCAAATCGACCACCTCTTCGAGAAACGCCGTGTAGGATTGCCCTGTTCGTATCGCGTGCTGGATACAACGGTTCAGGTTGATGGTCAGTACGCTTTTGGAACCGGTGGAAACCCCTCCGGCGCCTAAAGTATAACTGAATCCGTTGTCCTGGATCTCGTTGCGCAGGCGGCAGCAACTGGCCAGTGAATCGGCATTGTCGCTCATATAGGTGAAGAACGAATGTCCTTCGGCATACATCTCCGCCGTGAAATCGCCATATTCGCTGTCCATCACATCATTCTCCTTGGTGAGCAGCGCCATCGTCTCCACGGGGAAGGTCAGTACCGTCTTGGTGCGTTCTTTGTTGAACCACTTCATAAAACGTTTCTGCAGCCAGTTGAGTGATTCCCATTGAGGAGGCGTGCCGTCGGGAAACCGAAATTCCCCGAAGATACTCTCGAAGTAGTATTTATCGTAATAGGAAATATTCCAGAAGACCGCCTGGAAGTTACGCGCACCGGTAGGCTGGTTGATGGAATAGACGATTTGTTCGAAACAGTCGGTGATCACCTTGTCGAGTGTCCGTTGGCGTCTGGAAAGGTCCACCACATTCCCGTTACGCGTAAAATAATCATCGCCATACTCTTTACGGATAAAGTAATCCAGATACATCAGGAACTCAGGTGTGGCACAGGCGCCGCTCAGCATGCTCGATACCATGAACACCATATTGATGAATCCTCCGCAAAACGATTTCAGGTTGGTCGGCGGGGTAGAATTCCCTCCGATGGCAAGGGTGCCATTCAGCAACCACGGGTACATGGTGATGCTGGCACAATAGTTGGCCAGGCTGGTTTCGTCATTTTTATAGATGAAATGCCGGTTTAGCAGGCTGATATATCTGTCCGCGAGTTCCTTCCCGTACATCTCTTTCAGCCGGTCGGTGATCATCCTGCGGTTCAGGTCGATAAAGCTTTTTTTGGGCAACTCACCGATCAACGTGGCAATATTCTTCTTTTCCACATTGGCATTGGAATCGAACTTACTTCCGGTAGCGGCGTTTTGCGCATCACAATAATTTATCAGGAAGTTCAGATTATCGCGGATCTCACGTGTCTCGGTATGTTTTTGCCGGTAAAGCATATAGGATTTGGCGACAGCGAAATACTTCTCCGCCATCAGCGCCGTTTCCACCTGGTTTTGGATTTCTTCCACCGTCATCCCGTCGGAGACATGAAGCCGTGAGAGGATGGAGATGAAATCATCCTCAGTGGCGAAAGCACCTACCGAGAGGAATGCTTTAGCAATGGCATTTTCTATCTTTTTAATGGAGAAGGGGACCCGTTTGCCGTCCCGTTTCACGATTTGAAGCACTAAATTTCCCATACGAATATATTTTTTTGTTTGAACAGATATGTCAATGGTATTACACTCTTCGATATGGGAAATGCTTGCCGGAGTGGATGACGGAAAATCATCCAGTTTCGACCCTCTTTTTACCCGAAAGAGATCAAAAAGTGCAAACATTTGGCAGGTCTTCTGACTTACTCTCCTTTTGCGCGTCCTTCCCGGCCTTTAAAACTTCCTTCCTCTCGCAAAGGAAGAAGCCAGACCAGTGGATTGAGTATTGCGCAAAGGTTTTTGTATAGAGTTTACAGCAGCGGGAACTGTTGCCGACTTGCACGGCATTCCCTTTTCATTTTATTCGCAGTCACTTTTAAGGTCGTGCGAAATAAAAACCAAATGCAAGACAAAGATAATTTATCTTCCATAATAAAATACAAAGTTTTCCAAAAAAGTTATCAACAGCATCTTATTTATTTCATAAATCATTAATATATAGTATATTATATTTTTATGCCGATAATTTATATTGTAAAAAAATACGCACTGTTTTCTATTTTGAAAAATTCAAGGACGATTTCCGGATTAATACGGTTACCTTTTCTGTTTGAGAAAGTGGATAAATAAAATAAAAAGGGTAGGGGGTTACCCGAAAAATCGAAAGGCAAACCAGTTATCCGGAATGCCTTTCGTGTCAAAACAATAAATAAAAAGTAGAGAGATACAAAAGCGCATTAAAGGGCTTTATTTCTTCTGATCTGCGATCATATGTGAGTAACAAGCATCATGGCTGTTTCCATTTCCCGGCTTTCAGATCATCGACTGTGGGATTGTAAGCATTGTTCCTGACAGTCCAGAGCGATTCACCCTCCAGCACTTTTTCAAGTGTATTTTTAAGCCCCTCAAAGGATGTGAGCGCTCTTTGCCCCTCTATTGTCACATTACCCCCGATATAGGTAAGAGCAGAAAATGTATCCAAATCTTTGATATAATTATTTTCGGGATTGGTAAAGGCACTTAGTTGAAAATAATCACCCACATAAGCCAATTTAGGGAAAGATAAATTAGATACAATCGATCCGTTTCCACTTGTCAGCACATTAAAATAACCTTCGGAACGGGTTAACGATGGAAATGACAGATCCACAGGGACGAGGGCATCCTGTCGTCCCTGAGCATTATAGAGGAAAACTCCCACTTTTTCCAATAGTGGAAAATCAAACTCTGTCGCGAAGTTACCATTGAGGAAAAATTTTGCACCTACCTCTTTCAGTGCCGGCATTTTAAGGTTCTTGAAACCGAAACAATACTCAAAGATCAAATCGTCTGCCACACTTTCTATTTCATTCAACTCAACTTCTGTAATGGCATTACATCCGGATATGACCAAACCGCCCAAGTGTTTTATTCCTGAAAGATCAGGCACTTTCTCTATTACCGCATAGCGGAATGATAATTTTGTTTCGCAAGTCTCGTTCGCAATGATCTTTTTTGGATTCGACGTACCTTCAAAAGCCAGTGAGCCTACTTTCAGCCTGGTTAAATCTACTTCCGACAGATTAGGAGCGTAACTCACAATCAGTTCTTCCGCTTCAGCCAAAGCAGGCAGGATATCCTTCAGGCTTGTCACCTGAGAATCATAAATCTGTAGTTTCCCGCTCACCGTGGCAAGCGATTTTACCCAGTCAGAGGTTGTAATTTTGGGAAAATCGGGCAAGGTGAAATCACCATTGATGGCAGTTAAAGATGAAAAATCGACGGCCGTGATATTCTCGTTCGTCACGGCAAAATACATCTTTCCTTCCACTTTTTCCAGCGAAGGGAATTCCATTTTCTCCAACTTATTGAGAGATGATATATTTAATTCACGAACGTTCAACAGGTTCGGAAAAGCAGTCTCAGTTACTTCCTTCCAATTCGTAATATCCAGCTTTCCACCAATTTTCTCCAATGCCGGGAAGTGGATTTTATGCAACTTATTGATATTCCAACCGGCCTGTAACGTCACATTATTCACCACACTTTTCAGTTTTGGGAATTCCATTACTAAAAGCGAATCGAGGTTCATTAATGATATTTCATTATCCACTTTAAGCAATTCCGGGAATTGCAGTGTTTCCAATCCCCCCTCATTGATGGTTAATCCCAGCATGATGGCCTGCAGCTTAGGTAACGTCACATTTTTCAGTTTTTTGTTCCGCATTATTTGCAACGATCCGATCAACTCCAGGTTCTCCAGCCCTTCGAGGTCGCTTCCGGCATAAGTAGGATTGATGATAAGATCATATTTTACTTGCTTCAATTTTTCCAGCCCTTTTAAAGAGTAAATGGAATCCTGCCCTGTAGCGGCGCCGATGGTAAGGCTACCGTCCAATTCGCTGAGTTCAAGGGCGGCAAAAGCATCCACATCTGCCTGTGTAAGCAACGCCACATCGCCATCCTTCGACACCGCATTGTGGGCAACGTTATATATGTAGGTCTGCTTGTTGCCATTGTAGGATGTAACAGTAAATGTCTGTTCATTATCCCAATCGGTGATGGATGACGGATCGGGAGAGATGGAGGCCAGTTCACTGATGATGATGGTGGCCGTTGCACCCTGGAGTGATAGATTTGCGGGAACGGTTACCGTGAGCTTATCTTGTGATATGGCGGCATAAAATGTATTTTCACCCTGCTTCAATTGAAACGATGCTATATGGTTATCGTTTCCCGAAAACGCACTGTCGTCATCGTTGCATGTAACCATAAAGAGAGGAGCAAGCAGCGATATGATGATTGTTTTTATATTGATATTGTTCATACGATTATTTTATTTTACGGTTTCACCCATTTATTATCCAACAGATCCTGATAGGTAGGATTATAGCCATTATCCCCGATATTCCACGCGGTTGCAGGAAATGATGATATCGCTTTCTTCAATCCTACGTATGAGACCAATCCCTGGTGTCTTACAATTTCTACTCCTTTGACCGATTCGAGTGATGAAAAGCCATCCATATCCGTAAGCCTCTCATTTATATAGTTATCACCACCTTCCAGGTAAGGTTTAAGGGTTATTTTTCCTCCTATGGTTTTCAATGCGGGGAACGATAAACTCTTCATATCACGTCCATTAGGATCCCATGGAGAAGTAGATGCATAGCCCGTCCCTATAATAAAATCACCTGATATTGATTCCAGCAGAGGGAGTTCCAACGCGTTGATAGCTGCGGAAGCAGTGGTAATCCTGAAGTCACCACCCACCGATTTCAGTTTCGGGATAACGAATACCGAATCCTCTACCGATACGGACGAAAGGTGGTTAATGACGAAATTGCCTCCTACTTCTTCCAAATCGGGCAGACTGAGTGCAGTAAGGTTATTATTGGGAATATGGAAACCCTTGTTTATTTTCCGTATCCCTTTCATCTCCAGGTTTCTGAGATTGGATATATAGATGCCGTATGAAATGGAGTCTATTTCACGAAAACCCTCAAAAACAGGAGATACCCAGTCGTATGTCCTACCGTTTTGGGTATCGAAACTCAATGTACCGTGGAACACATCGTCACCAATGATTTTAATACCGTTTACTGCATCCCTTTCAACCGAGAGTTCTCCAAGGTTCATTCCTTTGATATTGATTTCAGCGAAATTACGATCCACATTCTGGTTGTAGATCGTTAACTTTTCAATCCGCTGGATTGAGGAAGGAATAGAAAGGGTTTTCATTTCAGGCATTTCCATTAACCGGAGTTCACCTTCTATCTTTTCCAGTTTGTCGAATCCGTTTGAGATACCGGATAATGTAGTGTTCTGGATGGTGAGATTTGTAATTACCTCCAACTTCGGGAAATGAAGTAATCCCACTTCGGCTCCTTTAATACTGATCTCATTTGCCTTCCGCATCTCAGGAAAACTTAATTCCGATAATTTTGAAACGTCAGGAAGAGAGATAGTCCCTGTCGATACCTCCAGTTTGGGAGCATCGACAAAGGCAAGTACCGTAAGCCAGTTTAAGGTGATATCGCCTACCTCTTTCAATTCGGGAAGTAAAATCTTTGTCAGTGACGGCAGGAAGTAAACAATGATGCTCTCTGCCTTTTCCAATGAAGGAAATGCTACCGAAGTAATCATCGCATCCCTGTCTTCCAGATGAATACTTTTTGCCTGTTTCAGGTTGGGAAAACTGATTCCTCCCAGCGGGCATTGCAGTGTGATGGACTTTGAAACATTCTCCAACCGGCTGAATACCACCTCGCCAAGCACTGAATTCTTAAAAAATATCGATCCGGCCGATTCCAATTTCGGGAAACTCACTTTCTCCATATTGGCTGCGGTTGAATAAATATCACCGCCAACTTTTTCCAATGCATCGAAGCCCGACAACTCGGTCGCCGCGAAAGTGGGATGAATCGTCAATGAGTAATTGATCTCCTTGAGTTTTGCCAATGGCCCCAGATCCCTGATGGAGTCGGTTCCGGTGACACTGCCGATAATCAGGCTTCCTCCGATGGCAGTGATGCCACTTGCTCCAAAAGCATCCACATCGGCTTGTGTGGGCAGTATTACTGTTTCATCCGCATCTATCTGCGCGCGGTTGACACTATATTTGTAACTTAATTGTGTCATTCCATCATAAGCGGTTACGGCAAAGAGCATCTCTTCGTCCCAGTCGGTAATACTCGCAGGATCGGGATATATGGAAGCATTCTCACTCAATTCCACCGTAGCCGTTGCGCCTTTCAGGGATACCCCTTCGGGAACTTTTATTGTAATGACCCGCTCGGTTATTTCGGCATTAAAAACCGTCTCACCTTGCTGCAGGCTGAAAGAGGTGATGTAGCTGTCGGTGCCCGCAAACGGATCATCTTCATTACTGCAAGCCGACAATACCAGTAGGCTTACCATCAGTATAAAAAAGATATTTTTAGATATATGTATTGCATTCATCGCATTATGCATTTGATTGTTAGAAATTCAAGTCGGTAGGGATTCCCGGTTCAGTTGATATTTCACCTACGGCACTCCCTTTGGCAGCCATACCTGTATGTACTTTCACGAAATCGATATGCGTCAGGTTTGCCGGTGATCCGTCTACCTGAATAGCGTCTTCAATCCGGAATTGGCCGCCTGGACGGGAGGTATCGGTGTTGTAGTTGTCCACGTATCCCCAGGGGAGATCTTTGGCATACACAATACCGGTAGAAGCATCGATACTTGAAGCAAGGCATGTCCCAACTACCGTATAATAGTCCTCTTCAATAAACATTGGAAAATAATAGTCCTGCGTATGGTAGCCATTGTAATCCACTGAATTGGAACCGCCGAAGTTGTCTGTCCACAATACATCCGCTTTTTTCTTATTGGGCTTATAATAGGTAAGTGCGTAGCGCTGGCGGGTCTCGGCTTTTCCTGTCTCACTGCCTTTCAGTTCGTACCAGGTATCGTCGGGCAAGCCGTTTCCGTTTACATCCTGCATCACCCATACAATACCGGGTTCGCTCCATCCGGGAAAAGCATTTCCACCAATAAAGAGGTCGGCTTTGTCTTCTTCATTTTTCACACTATGGTCGAATCCTACGATCCAATAACCGCCATAAGCGCCGATATAAGGAGCTCCACCCCTGTTCAATGCATTTTGCAGATCGTTCAATGCCCGTGCTTTTGTCGACCCAACCTGATAGTTTATAAACTGTCCCGGAGCGGGGATATAATCGAAGGCATTGGCGGCCGTTGCCTTACTGCTTCCGGTCTTCTCACGGAAATATGTACCCTCGGGTTTCGCACAGGTCACTTCCACCTCAGCTTTCGCTTGTGTGCTTTGCTCGGTAACTGTAATGAGATAAACACCTTCGGCGGAAGGCGTAAAAGTGAAAAACTCCGAAGTCTCTGCCTGTGACACCCCGCCCACGGTCCACTGATATGGGCCTGGATTTTCGATATTATTGATCACAGGTGCCAGCACCAGGCTTTTCCCGATGGAAACTGCCATTTTACGCAATTCATCTTTATTGGTAGGCGTACGGTAATGCCCGTTATCAAAGAACAGTTCCGGAACGGGAACAGGCAGGTTGGTAATGGTAAACACTTTCAGGTCGGAGCCATCTTCGGTCTCCACTTTTAATGAAAGCGATTGGGAACCCAGGGAGGTTTCGTTAAACACATAGGTCTTTTCTTCCGAGACAACCGTACCATTCAACCGCCATGTATAGCGTGCCTCCTCGGCATACAAGACCTCTGCCGTGAATTCGGTATCTTTTCCGGCATAGGCAATGAACATGGAAGGCATATCGATCTCGGGAGGGAGTTTGTCGAGCACACTCACCTTCACCTGTTGTTCGGCATGTCCATTCTCCGCATCGACACGGAAATTAATGAAATATTCGCCTGCATACTCGCCTGCAAATTCAAATTCCGGTTCTGTTGAGATAATTTTCCCATCCAGTTTCCAGGAATAAACGGGTTTAACGGCATTCTCTACCGTAGCCGATAAGAGGACCGACTTCCCTTTCTTTACTTTGTACTCGCCATTCTCCGCCTCAAATTTAATGACCGGGGCACCCAGATCTATCACGGGATCATCATCTGAACAAGAGATGATAAAAACCGATAGAAGAGTAAGGAGCAACAACTTCATTCTCGTTATTTTGACCATAGTTGTTATTTTTTATTGATGAATTTATAAGATTAGTCTAATATCAGGCTTGTTAATCTGTTTTTCGTAAAAACGATATGTGCGGGGATATCCTCGGTTACCACAGACCATTTGCGTTTACCGTGCCGGTTGAAACAATACAATACGCCGGGACTGACATAATCTCTCGCGTCAGTTACGTAAATATCGCGCGTTTCGGGATGGATGGCAATGCCATAAGGTATGACGATTTGTTTATCGGTGCCGTCGGTGATAAAATTGCGGGATACCACAGTTTGCGTCTTCGTATTGACAATAGCGTATGTAATGGTATTCTTTTGTGTTATATGGCTCCACTCCACGCTGTACATATAAATGGAATCGCCCATTGCCGTCATTTCGGAACAAGGCAAGTTCATTACCTTGCTGACCATATCGTTCTTGCCAATAATGTAGGTGTTGGAAGAAACAGATTTGTAATCTCCCCGCGAACTTGCATAGATATTGTCGTCGCTATCCAGTTCGAGACGGTGAAGATTGATGCCAACGGTTATCTTCTTTGTTTCCTCAAATCTGTCCAGATCAATCACCGATACCGTATTATCGTAATTGGGGACACGATAACCACCAGAATTGGCCACATACAACTTGTTGTCCCTGATTACCATTTCTTCGGGTTGATAACCCACTGTCACTCTCCCCACCTCCTGCATATTGGTAGTATCAACCTTTACCACACAGCCAAGCGGTGCATCCGGTTCGATCTTTACCGGGCCGTTGTATGAACTCACATAGGCATAGCCTTTGTCGAAGACAATATAACGGCAATTGGGGATGGTAAGGAAATTGACGTGTTTCGCTGTATTTACATCCATCACTTCCACATATCCGGAAACATTGATAACCGCATAGAGTTTATTCCCGTAAATCCGGATATCGTTACCAACGTCCCCCAATTCGTGTGCGATATTGGGATTAAGATAGGGATAGATATTCTGGCAATACTTGCCGGTCTTTTGATCGAAATAATCGATCGAAGCCTTGTTGGACCCCATGTTGGCCTCATTCAACAAGAAGAAACCTTTGATCCTCTCATTCCCGGGGATAGTGGGGTCGTCTACTGTAGGGTCTCCTTCCGTTACCGTCGAGTCATTCTCCGGCACAACCGGTTCCAGAGGGGTTATGACCGGAGGCGCCAATTCGTCGTCCTCTCCGCGGCAGGAAACAAAGAGAACTGTTCCGACAATCAGGAACAGGGATAAAAATTTGAATGTTTTTTGCATCATCATATGATAATATTCAATATAAATTTAAAATTCGTACCCGGCATCGGGTAATTCAACACCACATCGTAAGCCTGGTTAAACAAGTTATTCACTTCCACCGTAGCTTTTATACCTGTCTTTTCCCACCGGAATGATCGTCCCACTGCCAGATCGCTCGTGTACCAGGATTGCAACCGGTTACGGAGAATATTGGCGCTGCCGGTAAACCGCTCTCCGGTATAAATAAAGCTGTACGACATGTTCCATGAACGGTAAGCGGCACTCAGGATTGCCGATCCGCTATGCGTCGGGATATAAGCAATTTGTCCCTTGTAGGTGATGGTATCGCTCTCTACCTTTATGGGGGTATAATCCTGTGCTTTCTGCCAAGTATAATTCAGTTGCGCATCGACAGTCAATTCTTTGCCGAACCTGTTCGTAGCTGAAAGCGACATGTCTATCCCTTTAATCTTTACGAACCCCACATTCATCATCGTCCACCGGAAGTTCACCCCGCCGGGTACAGCGAGGAGTTTATCCGTCACTTCATTATAATAGGCATCCACTTGTCCCTGCATATACAATGAAGGGGTAATATTTTTGGAATATACTATGCCTAAATTATGCTGTTTCGTGAATTCCGGTTTCAAGTAGGAAGAGAGGCTTCCCATATAAGCCAGGTGCATTTCAGAGAATGTCGGCATACGGAATATATCCTTATAAAAAGCCCTGAGAAAAAGCTGTTCATCCTGAAAAGGTTGCCAGGAAGCCATCACGGTGGGAGTCACTTTTCGCCAGTCGCGACGGATATCTTTTTTCTCCTCCCGGGTCGTTTCATGAATCAAGGAGGTCAAGAGGCTTGCCTGTATTTTCAGCCTGTGCAGATCAAAAGAAGTGGCTGCCGCCACCCAACCCGACCAGCGTTGCGGATAGATAAATTCAACGATATCGGAATTCATTTTATTCCATTGGAAATCGGCAGAAATATTGGCTGTCCAAAAGGGAAGAATTTCGAACAGGTTGGCCGACGAAATATAAAAATCGTGCAGCATATACTTGTTGCGCAGCTTTTGTATCAGCGTATCGGATTCGTAATAGAGGTAATCGTAGGCGTATTTTCCGGATAATTGGGTAGAGTAGGAGTCTGTGATGCGTTTTCTTACGGATGTCTGCAGGAAGATATTGCGGTCTTTCTGACGGTCTTCATGTTTAAACCGTCCCGGTTCTTCCTTGACGACAGCACCGGGATACCCTCGTTCCGAAGCATACAGGTAAAGGCGCGTTTTCCATTCGCCGCCCTTTATTTTGCCGAACAATGCCTGCTCCACCCTGAATAATTGGATATCGCCATTCCGACGAACCGCGGTGGTATCGTATCCGCCACGGTCGTCCAGTTTATTATCCACTTTATAGCGGAACCTGTATTTTCCTGAAGAGTTGGTATAATCGAGGCTCAGGGAAGAGGTCAATTTATCTGAGAGTTTTTGCTCCCAATAGACTGACGGGTTGATCAGGTCAAAAGATCCGGTTTTGAATGTGAATTTAAGATCCCGGTTTTTTCCGCCGTCGAAGGCCGGGATTTTGGCATTCATATAGATGGAGCTGGCGGAGGCATAATCTTTGGCAGGTTGGAATATAGCGCTTTTCTGGCCGTTATAGAGCGACACGCCTTCTATGTTATCAAGGGAATACCTGCCTAAATCGACCACTCCGTTTTGCGGGTTATCGATCTCTATACCATCATAGAACACCCCCACATGCTGGCTTCCCATACTTCTCACATTCACTGTCTTGAGTCCCCCGATCCCGCCGTAGTCTTTGAGTTGCACGCCGGAAAAATAGCGCAAGGCATCGGCTACCGAATGGGCGCTCAGGTTCTCCAGGAGTTGCCCCGACAGTGTTTGCACCGGGATCACATCCATTTGGATCCTTCGTGCCGACACAACGAACTCGTCCAACGAATAGGTAATGATGGAGTCGGTATCCTGCGCAGCAACGGCACTGACCACGGAAAGAAGAGCGGCAAGAATGCCGGTTCTGACAATGATAACAAATTTCATTTCGCCGATTATTATTCGCTAATAAACAGCTTTGCGCGAGAATTGCACACATGAAGAGGGTATCTCCTTCCGGAATATAAAAATGATAGAGAATGGATAAAGAAAAGAAATGATTCCTCCTGATGTAGTAAGCCCTAATCTCCGAAAGCTTAAAACTCTGTACATTCTGGCAGGTCTTCTGACTTACTCCCGTGTCCGGACGCCTTCCCACTCCGGTTTATCGGGGCAGTGGCAATGGAGGTATTTGTCCGGCACGTAAGCGGAGCTTACAGCAGCGAGTCTGTTCATGATTTGCACCTGATTCCCTTTTCATCATTCATTTCGAAGCCATATGAAATGAATAACACCAAAATTCAAGGCAAAGATAGGTTATTTTTTTGGATTTTATTCAATAAATTTTAAAAAAGAGGACTAATATAGGGTACAGCTTTTACCTTACAATGGAATATTCCCGTGCTTTTTGGGCGGGTTGGTTTCGGTTTTATTGGCCGTCATTTCCAACGCCTGGATCAATTTATGGCGGGTATCTTTCGGCAGGATAATCTCATCTATATATCCTTTTTCCGCGGCACGATAAGGATTTGAAAACAGTCCGGCATATTCATTCAACGCATTTTGGCGCTCTTCATCATTGGATGAACGATAGAGGACGTTCACCGCGCCGGCTGCCCCCATCACGGCAATTTCAGCATTCGGATAGGCCAGATTCACATCCGCTCCCGACTCTTTGGATGACATGACGATATAGGCGCCTCCATAAGCCTTGCGGGTAATCAGCGTTATCTTCGGCACGGTGGCTTCCACATAGGCGAAGACGATCTTTGCACCGTGGCGGATAATACCGTTGTGCTCCTGGTCGCGCCCGGGAAGGAAGCCCGGCACATCCTCGAAGGTAATGATAGGAATATCGAAACAGTCGCAGAAGCGGATAAACCGTGCCGCCTTGTCCGATGCGTCGATATCAAGTACGCCGGCCAGGTATGCCGGTTGATTGGCCACGATACCTACCGAACGGCCTCCCATCCGTGCAAATCCCACCACAATGTTTTGCGCGAATTGTGGCATTATCTCGAAGAAGTAATTTTCATCCACCACCTCTTCAATGAGTTTCTTCATATCATAGGGTATATTGGGATCATCGGGGATCAGCGTCTGCAATTCGGGTGATTCCCGATGAATGCCGTCGTTGGTAGGTACTATCGGCGGATCTTCCATATTATTGGAAGGAAGGAAACTCAACAGTTCACGGATCATCATCAGCGTTTCCTCTTCGTCTTCACCCACAAAATGGGCTACACCACTTTTAGAGGCATGGGTATTGGCCCCGCCCAGCTCTTCCTTGGTCAGCTCTTCGTGTGTGACCGTCTTCACGACATCGGGACCGGTGACGAACATATAGCTTTTCTCTTTCACCATAAAGATGAAGTCGGTGAGGGCAGGGGAGTAGCAGGCGCCGCCGGCACAGGGGCCAAGGATAGCGGAGATCTGGGGTACAACACCCGAAGCTTTGATGTTCTGGTAAAAAATATCGGAATAACCGCTGAGTGCCATCACTCCTTCCTGAATGCGTGCGCCGCCCGAATCGTTCAATGCGATGATCGGGGCACCGTTCTTCATCGCCAGCTTCTGCACCTTTACAATCTTATTGGCGTTCGTACGGCTCAGTGAACCACCATAGACCGTGAAATCGTAAGCATACACATACACCAGACGACCGTCTATCTTCCCGTAACCGGCTACCACACCATCACCGGCAATGCGCTTGTTCTGCATGCCATAGTCATTACATTCATGAAGTACGAATTTATCTACTTCTACAAACGTATTCTCATCCAATAGCATATCAATCCTCTCACGGGCTGTTTGTTTACCGGCATTCTTTTGTTTTTCGATCGCCTTATCTCCGCCACCCAACTCGGCGGCTTTATTCTTTTCTTCAAAAGCCTGATATATTTCCTGTAACGTCATGGTTGCTGTTTTAGTTTGTTTTAAAAGATATAAGTAACTGGTCCCGGGCCACCGAGTCGCCTTCCTCTACATGGATCTTCTCCACAATGGCATTCTGGGCAGCCGTATAGGTGCTTTGCATCTTCATGGCTTCCACCACAATAAGGGGATCACCCTGTTTCACTTCCATATCTTCGGAAACCATTATTTTGATAATTTTGCCAGGCATAGGGGAGGTGATGGTTTCCTGTGCCTCTTCTACGGCAGCTTGTCGCCCCCTCAAATATTTTTTCTGCGGGTTTGAAAGTTCTATACCGAAATATCTGAAATTAGTGGTGATGGTGTATTTTCCATCCGAGTGGCGTACCGATTCCGCATTGTAAGAACGTCCGTCGTGGAGAATAGAACAGAATCCGTTCTCCGACATGACCACATCGATATCGTATATTTTTCCGTCCACTGAGATCTCCACCCTGTTTCCATCCTTGGATAGCAGTTCCACCTCACATGTCCTGTTGTCTATTTTAGCTTTCATATTCTCAAAACTCCTTTTTGCTTTCCAAAAGCACGCCATCGGCTTATGGGGAGATTATCGGCAGGCGAGGATGAAGGCGCGTCGTTGCTGTTCACTATATAATCTATATAAGCAGCGATGATGGCCATATCTTCTATCTCATTGTCATATCTGGCGCTTTCCTGCAACTTTTTGCTGTTGTCCTCGATAAAATGCGTGGTATAATTTCCCTTCACAAAGTCACGCGTATCCATAATACGGCGGAGGTAGTCGATATTGGTCTTTACCCCCGTGATCTTATATTCGTACAACACGCGACGCATACGTTCCAGTGCATAGACGCGACTGGTTGCCCAAACGATCAGCTTGCCGAGCATCGAGTCGTAATAGACCGGGATTTCATACCCGTCATATATAAAACTGTCTACCCGTACGCCTATGCCTTCGGGTGTCTGGATATGCCGGATAATACCCGGCGATGGTGCGAAGTTGTTTTCGGGATCTTCGGCACATATACGGCACTCGATAGCATGTCCGCGCTGGTGTAACTGCTTCTGACGCAAGCGCAGTTTTTTTCCGTTGGCGATATGTATCTGCTCCTTTACCAGATCCACACCCAATACTTCCTCGGTAATAGGGTGTTCCACCTGAAGACGGGTATTCATTTCCAGGAAATAGAAATTCATATCGCCGTCCACCAGGAATTCAATGGTACCTGCCCCAACATAACCGATAGATTTGGCAGCTTTGACAGCGATCGCCCCCATTGCCAGACGGGTCTTCTCATCGATAAAGGGAGAGGGACTTTCCTCCACGATTTTCTGATGACGCCGTTGCACTGAGCATTCGCGGTCGAACAGGTGTATCACATTCCCGTGAGAGTCGCCCAGAAACTGTATCTCAATATGGTGAGGAGATTCGATATACTTTTCGATGTAGACCGAATCATTACCGAATGAAGCCCTTGCCTCTGATTTGGCCGCTTCATAAGCTTCCTGCAACTGCTTTTCCTCATAGACTAACCGCATACCTTTCCCGCCACCGCCCGCGGTTGCTTTAATAATCACAGGAAGTCCTATTTTACGGCATACACGGAACAGGTCTCTCGGCTTCAGGTCTTCCGATGTGCCGGGCACCACAGGCACTTTGGCCTTTATCATTGTCCGGCGGGCCGATATCTTATCGCCCATGGCTTCGATGCTTTCTGCCGACGGGCCGATGAAGATGATGCCTTCTTCCTTACAGCGGCGTGCAAAGTCGGCGTTTTCACTCAGAAACCCATAGCCGGGATGTATAGCGTCCGCCTTGAACTGTTTTGCGGCTTTGATGATCTTATCGGCGTTGAGATAGCTCTCTTGTGAAGAAGCCAGGCCGATACATACCGCTTCGTCGGCATAAGAGACATGCCTTGACGTCCGGTCAGCCTCTGAATAGACAGCCACGGTGCGGATACCCATCTCCTTACATGTGCGCATCACACGTACGGCAATTTCCCCCCGGTTTGCTATTAAAATCTTCTGTATCATTATTATAAAAAATGGAATTACACCTTACAATCCTTTACGCTTGATTCTCCCACTAATTTCCCAAATGTGCATAATTCAAAACAAATTTTTCTGCTATTTGTTCTCCGTCGCACTCAATTCGGTTGAAAACAATATAGTTATAGCTATCTTTTTTACGTTTCTTGCAGGTTATAGATACCGCACAAAACATCTAAAGGTCTTTGCTTTAGTTGAAAATGTTTCTTCATATGAACAGCAGGATCAATATCTGCGCTGAAATCACGCGGAGGAACATCGTCAGCGGATAAACAGTGGAATAGCTCACAGCCGGCGCATCATTGTCCGATATGGAATTAGAATAGGCCAATGCGGGTGGATCGGTCATACTGCCTGACAGTAATCCTATCAAGGCAAAATAATCGAGGCGGAATATTTTCTTGCCGATGATTCCGGTGATCAATAACGGAAACGTGGTAATTGCAAAACCGCAGGCCACCCAGAGCAGCCCGTCAGCGGAAATAGCCGTTTCCACAAACTTTCCTCCAGCGGTGAGGCCCACACTCGCCAGGAAGAGGGCGATACCAATCTCCCTCAACATCAGGTTGGCGCTTAGGGTGGTATAAGTGATCAGTCCGATCTTATAACCGAATCTGCCCAAAAGGATAGCCACCACCAGTGGGCCACCCGCCAGGCCTAACCTGACCGGCATCGGGATGCCGGGAATTGTGAAAGGGATGCTTCCGACCAATACTCCCAGTACGATCCCTATAAAAATAGTGGCGATATTGGGATGATCCAATCGTTTCAAGGTATTCCCCAGCAGGTCCTCCACTTTTTTGATAGCATCCACTTCACCCACGACCGTCACTTTGTCCCCTACCTGCAGCACCAGATTCGGCGTAGCAAGCAGGTCGATACCCGCACGGTGGACGCGTGTGATATTTGCGCCCAATATGGAGCGTAGATGCAGGTCACCCACCGTTTTCCCGTTGATCTTATTCTGTGTGACCACAATCCGGCGTGAGATCAGCACTTTGTCCGATTCTTTCCAGTCCAGTTCGGTCAGTTCTCCCAGGAACACCGTTACCGCTTCGGCAGCGATGTTGGAGGTGATCACAAAAAGAATATCGCCCTGTTTCAATAGGGTATTGCCTACCGGGACGGAATAGTTTTCATCACGCATCATCCGTGATACGATAAAACTCCGCCCGACGAGTTGTTTGATGTCGTGCAGTTTTTTCCCGTCAAAATGTTTATTCATCAGCCTGATGGTCAGAAACTCGATTTTCTCCGATTGCGATTCGTTTGCCTCTTTGATCATTTGATTCTCTTTCTTCAGGTCGACTTTGAAAACAAGGCGGATCACGATAAGTGACAAAATGATGCCCGTTACTCCCAGCGGGTAGGCGACGGCATATCCCAAAGCAATCTGGGGCGCTTCAGCGATTACCCCCGACTCCGACAGTTGCCGCAATGTTTCCTGTGCCGCACCCAGGCCGGGCGTATTGGTGACTGCCCCCGACAGTACGCCGACCATCATCGGCATCGATACCCTTCCATCGAGCATATAATAGAGTCCGACCGCGATTCCCACGCCGAGCAACACCACCGACACGGCCAGCAGGTTCATCTTCATCCCACCTTTTTTAAAGGAGGAGAAAAAACCGGGACCGACTTGCAGGCCGATGGAAAAAATGAACAGTATCAATCCGAACTCCCGCATGAAATGCACGATATCATGGTTGGCGTCAAACCCGAGGTGTCCGATGAACAAGCCGACAAACAATACAAAGGTCACACCCAGTGAGATACCGAATATTTTGACCTTCCCCAATGCGACTCCCGCGGAGATAATCAACGCGTACAGAAGGATGGTATGAGCAATACCATCCTCAAAAAGAAGCGAATAAAACCACTCCATATACTATTTACTTCTTCAATAGTGGATTTATGCCAATTGCTCCCGCATCAGCCGGGCAGCTTTCACCATCCTTATCAGTGACTCCTCCGTCTCTTTCCAGCCCCGTGTTTTCAACCCGCAGTCAGGATTGACCCATAACTGCTTCTGCGGAATAACGCGGACGGCTTTTTTCAGCAGGTCAACGATCTCATCTACAGTCGGCACACGCGGCGAGTGGATATCATACACGCCGGGACCGATATCGTTCGGGTAGCTGAAACGGACAAAGGCGTCCAGCAGTTCCATTTGTGAACGGGAACATTCTATGGTGATCACATCCGCATCCATCAATGCGATGTGTTCGATGATATCGTTGAATTCAGAATAGCACATGTGTGTATGGATCTGGGTCTTGTCTTCTACGCCCGTGGAGGCAATGCAGAATGATCTTACAGCCCAGTCGAGATAGCTTTTCCAGTCGTTCCGCCGGATCGGCAGCCCTTCCCTGATCGCCGGTTCATCGATCTGGATGACCCTGATGCCGGCCTGTTCGAGGTCACACACTTCATCGCGGATGGACAAGGCTATCTGTAGACAGGTTTTGGAGCGTTCCTGGTCGTTTCTCACGAACGACCATTGCAGGATGGTGACCGGCCCGGTGAGCATCCCTTTCACCGGTTTGGTTGTAAGCGACTGTGCGTAGTTTGCCCAATAGAGGGTCATAGGATGGGGGCGGGATACATCCCCATAAATAACGGGCGGCTTCACGCACCGTGAGCCGTAGCTCTGCACCCAGCCGAACCGGGTAAAGGCGAAGCCATCGAGTTGCTCGCCGAAGTATTCTACCATATCGTTTCGCTCAAACTCGCCGTGTACCAGTACATCCAGGCCGATCCGTTCCTGCCATTCGATGGTTTTTTTTGTTTCGGATTTCAGCAGCCGGTCGTATTCTTCCGCCGACAGCTCTCCCTTTTTGAATTTCGCCCGCCAGGATCGCACCTCTTTCGTCTGCGGGAAAGAGCCGATGGTGGTAGTGGGATAGGAAGGAAGCTGCAATTCCTGTTGTTGTAGTTTCTTCCTCACCGGGAACGGACTTTTTCGTCTGGCATCATTGTCCGATACGGAGGCACAGCGTTCTTCCACCTCTTTATTATGAATCAGCGGAGAGGTGCGTTTGTTCTCCATCGCCTGGCGGTTCTCGTCCAATTTGGACAGAAGAGACCGGTCTCCTTCCGCCAGTTTCTTTAACAATGCCAGTTCTTCCGCTTTTTGCCTGGCGAAAGCCATCCATTGTTTTATTTCGGGTGTAAGCGCCTCTTCGTCCGTTTCCAGGTCGAGGTCATAGGGTACGTGCAGGAACGACGATGACCCGGCGATCATCACCCGTCCGGTTCCCAGCCTGGGAACCGCTTTATTGATGAACTCCAGAGACTGGTCGAAGTTGTTCTTCCAGATATTGCGGCCATCCACCACGCCCAATGAAAGTACCTTGTCCGCCGGCAGTTGTGCCAACACATCATCCAGTTGAGACGGGGCACGTACCAGATCGATATGCAGCGCATCCACCGGAAGTTGCACCGCCAGCGGCATGTTCTCCCTCAATCCCTCGAAGTAGGTAGCGATCAGCAGTTTTAACCGTGGACAAGCTTTTCTGATGGTATCGTAGGCTTCGGTATATGCTTTTTTTGTTTTTTCGTCGATATCGGTTACCAGAAATGGTTCGTCGAGTTGCACCCATACCGCTCCGGCCTCTTCCAATTCTTTGAGTAATTCGATATATACAGGCAGTAACCGTTCCAACAACTCCAGCCGGTGAAACCCGGCTTCTTTTTCCTTACCCGACAAGAGATAGGAGACCGGTCCGAGCAGTACCGGCTTGGTTTCGATACCCTGTGCTTTCCCTTCCCTGTACTCTTCGAGCGCCTTGTTGTAAAAGAGGAAAAAGTTTTGTGCTCGGGCAAATTCAGGGACAATATAGTGATAGTTCGTGTCGAACCACTTGGTCATTTCCATTGCGGTGATGTCTTTGCCTTCGCGCTGGTAACCGCGTGCCATGGCAAAATAAAGCGCCATCCTGTCGTTTTGCAGCGAAGCATAACGGGCAGGAATGGCGCCAACCGTCAGTGTAGTATCCAGTACCTGGTCGTAGAAAGAGAAATCATTCGACGGGACAAGGTCTATGCCCGACTCTTTCTGTAGCGTCCAATTTTGTTGTCTGATAGCCGCTCCTACTTTGAGGAGTTCCTCTTCGGTAATGTTGCCTGCCCAGAAACTTTCGCAGGCTTTTTTCAGTTCGCGCCGGCTACCGATCCGCGGGTAGCCAAGAATGTTAGTTTGCATCGCTTTTAACTTTTTAAAGTGAATAACCCATGAAGCTAAAAGTCTTTTTCGAACTTTCGCAATACAACGGTCGATAAAATTATGGAGTAAATGCTGGGGATATTTCTACCCTTAAATAATTAGGGAGAAACTGATAAGCCTGACCATATACTTTTATCGCGAAGCATTGTCAATCCACATTAAGGCAGGTCTCCTGACTTGCACGATTTCCGCCATCCTTCCCACCCCGATTGATCGGGACAGTGGATTGTTATGGGCGGAAACTTTGGCCGTGCTTACAGTTGCGCGACAGTCCACGATTTTCACGTGGTTCCCTATTATCCCTTTTTAGGGGGCACCTTACCGGTTGAAGAAATGATAAAAAGAACTTTTGTCCGGCAAAGATAGGGAAAAAATAGATGAATAATATCAAATCTCCATCTCCAATTCTTTTTCATGTCGAAATCTTCGATATAAAACTTGCATCGACACGTTTGTTTCTAATGGGAGTAAGAAAAAATAATGCGGAAAATAATAGGTTTTATGATTGTTTTATTCTATTTTCGTCCACGGAAAAGTCCTTTTTAAGTGCCTGACTTTTTTTTCACTACAAACATACACACTACCGTGTTAAACAGGATAGTAAAAAAACTTTTCTTTTCAGCATGAATAATTCAGGATATGAGGAAATTAGTGATTATTTTATTCTTGTTCTATCCCATACTAACCTATGCGCAAGGATGGTCGATTAGTTATTCTATAGGCTACGGCACTTATCAATTAGATGATATAAAAAGCTTGAAAGATGCAATGCCTGACAATTATGGACTGAAAGTGACAGATTGGTTTCCCGATCATATCACTCATTCGGTATCGTTAGGTTATGCTACAGGGCACCACCATTTTGGAACCAATCTTTCATACCTTACTACCGGAGGACGCCTTCACAGGGCCGACTATTCCGGTTCATATACAGTGGATATGATCATGAATGGGTACCGGTTAGGCGCATTTTACAGGTATTATATCGGCACAGGGCTTTCTCCTTTGTCGCTCTACCTGCAGATGAGTCCAGGAATGTTGTTTTCAAATCTCAAGATGAGAGAAGACGTAATTGTTTATTCGGAATCTGCACAAGAAAACACAAAGTTGAAAGGTGCCGGCATCTATCTCGAACCTACAATTGGAGTTAATTATCGCTTCACTGATTGGTTGCACTTCTCACTGGGAGGAGGTTATGAATTCGATTTCCGGGGTAAAATGAAACTATCGGGACAAAAAACACAAATTGAATCAAAATGGAATGGGCTTCGTCTATACGGAGGGATTATCTTATTTTACCACTAAAATGAAATTTTACGATGAATAAGTTAAATTTTATACTATTAGCCACAATAGTATTGTTTGTGGCTTGTGAGTACGAACCAAGCGGTAATAATTTCCTGGATTTAACCCCTCCCGAGGATCAGATAGCTATTGAGATCTCATTGAATGACGTTAATCCTTCCGATACAATATACTTATATCAGCCCACTTCATTCTCGATAAAGATAAATTCTCCAAAAGATTTAAAACAAATAATAGTTTTATTGGATGGAGAAGAACCTATGAATGTGTGGGACAGACCTTCAGGTTTTATATTCTATCCAGACCATGTGGATGAAGGAGTACATAAATTGACGATAGGTGCTTCCTTTACTTCCGGCACAGGCAGTTTAGCCGACATGATGGGACTGGAGGGATATGCGGGAGAATTATCGTGGAATATTCGCGTTATACACAATCCACAAGAGCGGTTTGAAGTGGATTACCGCATTAACGAAGAGGGATTTCTGGAGTTGTTTTGGAAGAACGCCGTTCCTGAAAGTTTCATCGAAAGCTATACTATCCATTCGGGATTAACCCAGGACGCCGATATTACCATTAAGAATGCAACTCAAAAATCGTTTGTCGATTATGGTTATGTGTGCGGATATGCAGTATACGCAGTAAAAACACAACTCAAGGATAGTGCGGTATTTCATCAAACACTTTCAATAGATACGCCAATTCCAACTGTATACTTTGAAGATCTGGGACTTGATAAACTTCGTGTGTATTGGGATAAACCCTTTGCGAACGGCCGGTTTAACATTGTTACCGATGAAAAAAACACCATTGCCTCCGCCATACAAGATACCACCATTACCATTCCTCAATTGTGGGGTAAAACCCGTCAATTTAAGTTGGAAATTAAACCGCGAATAGCCGAATATGACAACTTACATAATAATAAGACTGCTTATGGAAACTTCTGTCAAGGAATTTTCCTGGATATTCCCAATTGGCCACTATATGCGTATAACAGCGCTGACAACATCATATATACGAGTAGTTACGATGATCTGGTCGCTTTTAACGCGACAACCTTGCAAAAGATAAACTCGGTATCGATTATTGGTAATCCCTGGGGACTTATATATGGCGGGAAAATATCCTCTGCTCCTCATAATTCAACGGTTGCCGCGATGACCGGTGAAGAGACCTGGATTTTTCCTGACAGTCGTTTTGCAGATCCAATCATCATCAAACCATTACCTGGCAGCGTACAAACTCGTTTAGCAGCCTTAACAAGCAATGATAGATTTTTTGTCGTGCAGAAAGGTTCCAACACCTGTCTTGTTTTTAATACCCTGACAGGAGAAGAAATATTTCAATTCCCATTCACATATAACACAATATACGATATTCCCGATCTTGTTTCCGTATCCGAAAACGGGCAATATTTTTGTGCTTCGTCGGAAAATGGAATAGAAGTATTCGAGATTGACGGAACAACCACAAATCTGCTCTATACTGACACAAGGCACTATAAAGGAGCCATGTTTGTACCTTCTCAACCTGACAATCTTCTTCTGAGAGTCGGTTCGAATTTTGAATTAAGACACATTCCTGATTTCAATATTATCCAGAAATTGGATGTACCAGAAACCGGAGTTGCGCTGTGCAATATTGACCCTGCAAGCATGAATCTGCTTTATTATCAAAATGATTCATTGAGGGTTTGTAAAATCAATAATTTAACGGAAACGATATTTAAAATAAGAAGCGATGAAACAACCTGTAAAATGTTTAACAATAAACTGTTGACACGCGGTAATGGTGGAATAGCTTTTGACATAAATCCTTACGTTAGTGAGTAAATTAAAAAGCCATCTCCAATTCTTTTTTCATGTCAAAATCCTCGTCGTGAAGATGTACCACCTCGAGGGTTTTTTCGTAGTTGGTCGATTTTTTGGAAAAGAAATCGTGTTGTGTCGTTTCCACATTTAGCCCGTTCAGCACGATGGGATTCACCTCGTTGACCTCGTAACGAGGATCGAAGCCGAGATTCATCAACGCCTTGTTACCGTTGTAACGGATATATTCCTTTACTTCAGCCCCAAGGCCTACATCGCTGTAAACATGGTCGGTATATTTCATCTCGTTCTCGTAGAGCATATCCATCATTGAGAGCAGTTCGGCTTTGAGTTTTTCCTTTTTCTTTTCGCTAAAAGTGTTGAATATTTCCTGTGCCAGCAAGCCGACAAACACGCCGTGGATCGACTCGTCGGCAATGATCTTTTTGATGATATCGCAACTGGCCACCATCTGCCCTTGTCCGGCCAGCCACAGGGGAAGGAAGAAACCGCTGTAGAACAGGAAGGTCTCAAGCATCACCGAAGCGACCAATGCCATATAGACCTCTTCTTGCGATACATTATCCTTGTCGAGTTTCCGGTAATAGTTGTCGATGGTTTTGGCTTTGAACTGTAGTTGCTCGTTGGTGGATGCCCATTCGAAAATGGCATCTATTTCGGTGGTGGACGCCACCGTGGTGAAGATGGTGGAATAGGATTTGGCGTGAATGGACTCCATCATGCACATATAGGAGAGTACCGATTTGTTTTGCAATCCCTCGATATGGTCGATCACCTTTGGCATGCCGGTATGGCTTTGCAGGGTGTCGAGCAGGGTGAGTCCGCCCAGTGCTTTTTTATAGGCGTCACGCAATTCGGGTGAAAGTGACTTCCAGGAGTCGATATCTTTCGACGGGATATATTCGGTGTCGATCCAGAACTGTTTCAGATTTTGTTCCCAGAACATCTCCACATAGTCGTTCTCGGGGGTATTCCAGTTGACGGCTTTAAATTGTTTCATTATGATTAAATATTAGAGCCAAGAATCAAGAGCCAAGACACAAGACTATTCAGTCCTGTAGTAAGATGCAAAGGGTATTTGCTGACGCTGGCCGTTGCTTCATGCTTGTTTTTTATACGATTGTTGATTTTATTTTTGCGAATATTTTTGGAATATGTATTCGACTAAATCGGAGACCTTTTAGGTATTTTGTGGGAACCCATAGCTTGCAATGAGCGTAAAAAGAGTAGCTGTTTGAGCGATCGGATGATTTAGTCGAGTACATACAACTGAAAGTTACACCGAGCAGGAGATGCAGTCCTCGACTGTCGTCTTTCTTGTCCGGGTATAATACAATGATTTCAATCCCGCTTTATGGGCATAGATATAATACCTTGCCAGGTCGCGGGTCGTATGGCTGCTCTTGGTATGCAGTATGGTCGATATGCCCTGGTCCACATGGCGCTGGATCACCGAGATCAACCTGATCACCTTCATCTGGTCCATGTCGTAAGCCGATTTATAGAAGAAATAATTATCATTGGTGAGGTAGGGCATCGGGTAGAACGATGTACTATCGCCATATTCGCGTACCTCGATCGTATCCACCACCGGCATTACCGAAGCGGTGGAACTCATGATGTAGGACGTCGACTGGTTAGGCGCTATCGCCAGCCTATAGGCATGATACAACCCGTGTTGTATTATCTGCTCCTTCAGACCCTTCCACTCTTCGATCCCCGGGATTTCAATCCCTTCGAACATCACTTTTACCTTATCGGTTTTAGGCAGGTACTCCTGTTCGATATATTTGTCGAAATAGGTGCCTTTGGCATACTCCGACTTGTCGAAATCCTTGAAGACGATCCCTTTTTCCCGGGCGATCTCCATGGAGCGTTCCAGCGAGTAGAAATTCATCATCATGAAGAACACATTGCAAAAGTCGAGTGCCTCGTTACTTTCGTATGCGATAAAATTCTTGGCAAACAACCCGTGCAGGTTCATTGCGCCCAATCCCACGCTGTGCAATTCCTCGTTGGCTTTTTTGATGGAAGGAACGATATCGATATTGGAAATATCCGAAACTACCGTCAAGGAACTGATAGCAGTTTTTACCGCCTCTTTGATCCGCTTGTTGTCCATCACGGTGACGATATTCAGCGAGCCCAGGTTGCAGGAGATCCCGCGGCGGATCACATCTTCCTCGTAATAATCATTGATCTCCGATACTTCCGACAACTGCATGATTTCGGTGCATAGATTGGAGAATTTCACTTCACCGATATCTTTTAGTGCATGCTCACGATTGGCGTTGTCCTTAAAGAAAAGGTAAGGATAGCCGCTCTCCTTCTGCGTCTGGGCAATCTTTACCAGCATCATGCGGGCGTTGAGCTTTTTCTTCCTTACTTTGGGATTATCCACCAGTTCGGTGTACATCCCGTTGATATCCATATCATCGAGATACTGTCCATAAGCCTGATAGACGGTATGCGGGTAAAACACATAGAACGGTTCATCCTTTTCGGCAAGCTCCATAAACTTGTCGGGCACCACCACGCCGATGGAAAGGGATTTGATACGCACCTTCTCGTCCACGTTAATTTTCTTACAGTCGAGGAATTCCTCGATGTCGGAGTGGAATACGTTCAGGTAGACCGCTCCGGCACCAGGTCGCTGTCCCAATTGATTGGCATAGGAAAATACGTCTTCTAAAAGTTTCATTACCGGCAATACCCCGCTGGCACGCCCTTCCACACCTTTTATCGCTTCTGATCGTCCGCGCAGTTTGGATAGGTTGAGTGACACGCCGCCACCGATGGAGGAAAGCTTCATCGAAGAGTTGATCGCGTAGCCGATCCCGTTCAGGTTGTCGCCGATCTCGTCGAGAAAACAGGAGACCAGCTCTCCCGACCGTTTTTTGCCGGCATTCAGGAAGGTAGGCGTGGCGGGTTGGTATTCCTGATTGATAAACAGTTCGGCATACTCCATCGCCTTGTTGATATCGCCCCGACCAAGATATAGGGCTGCACATGCCAGGCGGTCCTCATACCGTTCCAGGAATTTCTCCCCGCTGTCATCCCGCAGGGCATAGTTCTGGAAGAACTTGAATGCGCTGATATAGGAGGGAAAACGGAATTTCTTCTGGTACATCAAATCGTACACCTGTTTGACCTCTTCGAAGGAATACCACTCCAGCAGGTTCTCGTAATAATTATTTTCGATCAGGTAATCTATCTTTTCTTTCAGCGTATAAAAGAAGACGGTATTTTTATTCACATATTCGAGAAAATAGGAGCGTACCGCCTCTTTGTCTTTCTCGAACTGAAACTCATCGTCCTTTTTCACCATTACCTGGTTGTTGAGTAATATCCAGTTTTTTACTTTCATTTGATTTTTTTTAGAGCCAAGACTTTGTGAATTAATAGTTAAGAACTAAGAACTAAGAGTGAAAAACTAAAAATGATAAATGGGCTGATAAGCATTCACTTTCTCGATCAAGGCATTTACATCCCGTTCCAACCCCGACAGTTCGAATTTCAGCAGCACCGGTATCCCGTATTTTGCAGAGATCTTGTCGGCTGCCAGACCGAAATTGGTACCCCAGTTCATATTTCCGCTCGACGAAACGGATAGGATGAAGGGGTGGTTTGCCTGCATGAACCGTTCCGTGGATTCGGGTACCTGACCAATCTTCGTAGTATAAGTGATCAGGTGGCCGGGATCTGATGCGACCAATTGACCGGTTATCTTCAGGCATTGCCATCCGGTTTTGGCCGCTATCTTACGTACGAAGCGTTCCACATTGCCCGTCCTGCTGTCCCAATAAATGGTCATAGCTGCGCGACCATCGTATTCAGCTTCTCCGGATCATAGCCCACAATACGTGCCAGTTCCTCGCTTCCATCAATCAGGATAGTGGTGGGGACGGAACGCACTTTATGTCTCATAGCCAATTCGGGGCTGTTGAACGGGTTGACTGCTTCAAAAGCAATATTCTTATTTTCAAGGAACCGCGATACCATAACGCACGGATTACAATCTTCTTTTTCAAATTTGACGATCTTTCTCATTTTGATTTGTTTTGTATGTTATTAAATAGTCTATATATGTATGAGGTAACCTGTCATACATTTGATAAATAAATATCAGATAGAATTATCTAAAATTTCCGCAATGTCAATTTTCTTTGTCAGCCCGAAAGAAAATTTATTTTCCATTTTGGCAGGTCTTCTGACTTACTCTGTTTCCGGCAGCCTTCCCTTTACGAATAGATAAAAGTGGCAAAAAGAATTGCGAAAACGCTTGAATGAGTTTACAGCAGCGGGTCCTGTTCAGGATTTACACCTGATTCCCTTTTCATCCCGATCGAGAGGCCTCCCGACCGGAACACCAAAACGTGCAACAAATATCGAATAAAAAAATGAGATTAATACTTAAAAAGATATTTTATTTTCTATGGAATATCGACAAAGTTTATATGAATAGAAAACTTTGGTATTATTTTAATTCAAGAAGTTTTCCATTTTGAAAATTATAATACAAGAATATTACAAAAAAATTACCCATTTGGGCTTACCTGAATTGATTTTCATGTATCTTTGGGTAATACATGGAAAATCTATTTCCTTTTTCAGTTTTTACTTCTCTTTTTATTGTTTTTTCCCTTCAGCCCTGGATTGATGAAACTCCGCTATCATTTCTCTCAGGCATTTGGCACAAATACATTCGGTATATATTGAATCGATTTGGAATGCCAGGTTAGGCGGAATATAGATATCGGCGCATTCACACGAGAAAATATCGTCGGGCTTACATTCAAATTTATTTCCGCAGCGGGGACATTTTTTTTCCATTGTATTTGCTTTTTTGAATCCTCTTAATCTGCATTCCGATTAATAGCCGGAAGAATTAAAGTATGATATACTTTTGTACTGATGATGCGATAATGAGGCCTATAGTTGTCATTGAATAACTGGCTGTGGTGACCTATATATTTGCCCTGGTTCAGCTGTCCAATTATTTCATTTTTCTCTTTATCGTAATCCGGCAATGGCAATTGCATGGAGCGGATTACAGCTTCTATCCGATGCCATTCTTTTTTCCACTCTTCAATATCGACCGGCTTGAAATCCTTCGCACTTTGCATGAAAGCATCAAAAAACAGGTCGAATGGGATAAGATTGTTTTTAATCACCGACAGGTTCACCCTATAGAAATTATGTCTGTAGCCAGTCGGTTCCGCTATCTTCCCCTCAATTTCAGTATAGGATGCCAATTCTCTGAGCAGGTAGTTTTTAGCGGCTATCGTATCATTGAGCAAATGCCCCGGGCCATAAACATCCTGAAAGAAGTTTTTATACAAGTCTTTCAACGTAGACTGTGGATATTCCCGGATATGCTCCTCCACCGCCTGGCGCACCGCATTTTCAAAACCTTTATTATCCTGTGCAAATCCGTTCATTAGCAGAAATAAAAATATGAATAGGTGAAATATTTTTTTCATTGTGTTGACTTCAGTTCTTTATCGTTTGAGGCTACTATCCATAAAACTATGTCTTTTACAAAGATATTTAGTTTGATAAATTTAAAAAAGTAAAGAAAGACATTACTTGGAATTAGGTTGAAAAGAAGGAATCAGACTTTCATTATACCCGGCCTTGATTTCATCCGATTAGAATTGCACTTATTCTTTCTTGCTCTCTAAATACCTGATCAATGCTTCGCTTTTCTCTTTTTCTAATTTTAGTTGCTCGATATCCAACAGGAGGGAGGAAAGTTCAAAGGAATCGCTGACACCTTTCTTGGCGGCAGGGGTCATGGTGACGGTAATGGTACGGTTACCGATAAACTGAAGGGAGACCGGCTGGTCGCGGAAGGTATAAATGAAACTCGCAATCCCGTTTTCACTGTTTCCGCTATAACGGACAATCTCATAGGATTTATCAAGTGTATTGAACCGGTAATTGAGTCCATCGGAAGAGACTGCAAGCGTTTCCGCAAAGTTGCCATCCCTGGTACTTACCTTTACCTTGTTATGCTTGATGGCGCTCCCGGAAAGGATACTTTCTATAAAGAGCACTCCTTTCTCACGCACACCGGAGCGGATACTATTTTGGTTTAAAGAGGATTGATAGGGGTAGGACTTGGGATAATAATCACCGAACTCCTGGTACCGCTCATCCCGTATATAATCGAACCGGGTAAGCATTCCATTGAGTTCCGTATATTTTTCCCGAAGCATGGAATCACAATACACAATGTTTCTCCTGTTTTCCGCCATGCGTATTACCTGCATGAGCTCAAACCCGGCATTGATCTCATCAAAAGATTTAGGATAAAGAATTTTAATGCTGTCAATCTTCAACTTAGCCAAAGAGTAATTACCCTCCTGATACGCCTTTCCGGCATCGGAAAGATACTCCTTGGCTCCTTTATTTCCCGAACAGGAAATCAGGAGTAATGAAGAGAGGAACAGCGCTGTGGTTTTAGTAGAAAAACGCATTTCGATAATAGCATTTTATGCATGCGGGAGATTATCCCCCGACCTGTTTACACTTCACAAAATTACGAATATATTCCTCATCAAAGGTGGTTTTAAAGCACAATTATTGTAATTTTGCAATTCATAACAGATAATGGACTGTCATGTAGGCACTTTGGCTGTCCGTAAAACAATATATATAATGGAGATATCCCAGAAAGAGATACTGACACATTTAGATAAAAAGATATTCAGGTTGATTTCCGAAACTGCCGATGAGATGGCACTTGAGTGTTACCTTATCGGCGGTTATGTACGTGATTTTTTTCTTTACCGCCCCTCAAACGATATCGACATAGTGGCTGTCGGCCAGGGAATTGAATTGGCCAGGGCGGTAGCGGAAAAACTGGGAAAGAAAAGCAGAATCTCCATTTTCAAAAATTTTGGTACGGCACAAATAAAATACAAAGCGTATGAGATTGAATTTGTAGGTGCCAGAAAAGAGTCTTACCGGTTAGACTCCCGTAAGCCTATCGTGGAGGACGGTACCTTGGAGGACGATCAGAAACGGCGCGACTTCACTATCAATGCCATGGCCTTCTGCCTGAACGGAGACCAGTATGGAGAATTGTTAGACCCTTTTAACGGGATGCAGGACCTGGAAGACCTGATTATCCGTACCCCGCTGGATCCGGATATCACTTTCAGCGACGATCCCTTGCGGATGATGCGTGCCATCCGGTTTGCTTCCCAACTGGGGTTTGACATCTACCCTGATACATTCGATGCTATCTCACGAAACAAGGATCGTATAGGGATCCTTTCAATGGAACGCGTGACCGAAGAGCTCAATAAAATTATTCTGTCACCCAAACCATCCATCGGATTTATTCTGCTTGAAAAAACAGGCCTGCTCGATATCATCTTCCCTGAATTAACGGCATTGAAAGGAGCTGAGACCAAAGACGGGGTGGGGCATAAGGACAATTTTTACCATACACTCACGGTGCTGGATAATATCTCGCGGCAGACAGACAACCTCTGGCTACGCTGGTCGGCACTTCTTCATGACATAGCCAAACCCGTAACCAAAAGGTGGGATACCAAGCTGGGATGGACATTCCACAACCATAATTATATAGGTGAGAAGATGGTGCCCAGGATATTCAAGCGGTTGAAGTTGCCTCTGAATGAAAAGATGAAGTATGTCCAGAAGATGGTGTCACTCCATATGCGCCCCATGCAACTGGTGGAAGAGGAGGTGACCGATTCAGCGGTACGTCGCCTGCTTTTTGATGCCGGAGACGACATAGATGATCTGATGACTCTTTGCGAAGCGGATATTACATCGAAAAATCCTGAAAAGGTACGACGCTTCCTGAATAACTTCAAGATTGTGCGCCGAAAATTACAGGAAATCGAGGAGAAAGACCGGGTGCGTAATTTCCAGCCTCCGGTGGATGGCAACGAGATCATGGAGATATTCGGCCTTCCGCAATGCAGGGAGATAGGTTTGCTGAAATCGGCCATCAAGGAGGCAATCCTGGAAGGGGAAATTCCCAACGAACGGGAAGCAGCATTCGGGTTTATGCTGAAGAAAGCGGAAGAGATGGGACTTACGCCTCTAAGTGGAAAGGTGCCTGAGTGCCCGAGTGATTAAGTGTCCAGGTGAACTTTTGGAGGAAAAAATTGTTTAAGGGTGGTAAAATTCTTAGGTTATAGAAACAATTTATCATTTCACAGCATGGAAATCGGTGCCGCTTTTTGGGCAGGGTTTATTATTCTCATTATTGTATTATTACTTCTCGATATGTTTGCCTTCCATAAGAAGGGAGAAGTTGTCAATGTGAAAAAAGCATTATGGTTGAGTCTTTTCTGGATTTCCCTTGCACTTATTTTTAATGCAGGGATTTATTTTGTCTTCGGTAAAGAGCCGGCCTTTGAATTTCTCACGGCATATCTGGTAGAGAAGTCTCTCAGTGTGGACAATCTTTTTGTTTTCATCCTTGTTTTTTCTTCCTTCAGGATCTCACCTAAATATCAGCATGAAGTTCTCTTCTGGGGAATTCTGGGAGCCTTGATATTCAGGGCGATATTTATTTTCGCAGGTATTGCGCTGTTGGAGAGTTTTGCCTGGGTCATGTATGTCTTCGGGGGCTTCCTGTTGGTTACCGGTGTAAAAATGGTAATTGATTTTATCAAGGAGAAAAAAAGAGAAGAGAAAGAAGAGGAGAAAGACCTCAACAACAGCTGGTACGTGAAACTTACCCGTAGAATCATTCCTATGACGAATGATACATCTGTACCCCAGTTTTTCAGGAGGATTGATCATAAAGTGGTAGCAACCCCTTTCTTTCTGGCACTTTTAGTGATCGAGATTACCGACCTTGTCTTTGCAATAGACTCTATCCCTGCCGTATTGGCCATATCTACTGATATGTTCATCGTATATACATCCAATATTTTTGCCATCCTTGGCCTTCGTTCACTTTACTTTGCCCTAAGGGGTATTATGGATTATTTCTACTATTTGAAATATGCTTTGAGCGCTATCCTCCTGTTTATAGGGGGTAAAATGATAATCAACCATTACGCACATACACAAGGAATGGATTTTCATATTTCCACAATGACTTCACTACTTGTCATAACAGTATTGATTACAATATCCATCATAGTCTCCATAATCAGGAGCAAACAATTAATGAAGAGTGAAGAATTAAAAGTGAAAAATGAAGAATTAAAAATGAAAAATGAAGAATTAAAAATGAAAAGACCTTAATATTTTCACATTCACTCCTTTTTCTGCGATAATTTTTATTACTTTGCAGTTTATTTGGAAAAAGTGTCTTTTCTGCATTTTTGCACTCACTATCTGTAACTCGTATGACTGGCAAAAAAAAGGTGTCCGCAGCACGGTTTTGGAACGCGAAGATCACGTCCACCATCAGTATTTCGTTAGTATTGGTGCTGCTGGGAATTACCATACTGATCCTTTTCATGGGGAACGGATTGTCCAGGTTTGTGAAGGAGAACATGAGTTTTAACGTGATGCTCTCTTCGGAGGTGACAGATGCCGGGATAACCAAGATCAGGAAAAATCTGGACACACAGCCTTTTGTCAAATCATCACGGTTTATCAGCAAGGAGGAGGCCAAGGAACAACTCATCAAAGATCTGGGTGACGACCCGGAGGAACTGCTGGGATATAACCCGGCGCAGGACTGCATCGAAATCTTTCTCCATTCGGAATATGCCAACAGCGACAGCATCGCGGTTATCAGCAATATGATCCGGCAGAATACCAACGTCACAGACCTGCTCTACCAGCAGGAAGCAATCGATCTGATCAATGATAATCTATCGAAAGTGACAACGGTATTACTGATTCTTGCCGCCGTCCTGTTATTGATATCCTTCACACTCATCCGCAATACTATTCGTCTGAGCGTCTACTCGAAACGGTTCCTCATTAATACGATGAAACTGGTGGGCGCTACCGGCCGTTTCATTAGAAAGCCGTTCGTGGTAAATAATATTTTCACGGGCATTATCGCGGGGATTATTGCAGACCTGATTATCTTTGGCATCATCACCTATTTTGGCAGAGAGTATGCTGAAATACAGTCTATTATCAGTTCTACGGAATTGGTTATCATATTCTCAATCGTGATCCTGCTGGGAGTGATTATCTCCACTATAGCTACTGCCTTTGCAGTAAACAGATACGTAAAAATGAGGTCAGACCAGTTATATTATGTTTAAAAACTATCACACAATATGTCTCAAAAAAGTATTGCTTTAAGTAAAACGAACCTGATTATCTGTGGCATTGCCCTTCTTCTTATCATTGCCGGTTTTCTGTTAATGACAGGGCCGGCCACCACTCTCGAAGGAGGGTTTGAATCCGATATTTTCAGCGCCAGACGCATAAAATTAGCCCCTATCGTTTGCCTTGCCGGTTTTGTACTGATGGTAGTCGGCATTCTCTATCCCTCGAAAGATAAAAGCAGTACGACCGGAAAATAATCCCATTGCCGGATACTGCAAAACAGAGTATACATGAGCATATTAGAAGCAATCATTATTGCCATCGTAGAGGGGCTCACAGAGTTCCTTCCCGTATCATCCACCGGACACATGATCATCACCCAGGCATTGCTGGGAATGGAGAGTTCCGATTTTGTAAAAGCATTTACAGTGATCATCCAGTTCGGTGCTATTTTATCGGTAGTAGTTCTCTACTGGAAACGATTTTTCCGCCTGAACCCGATCGTTGTTTTTGACAAAGAAGCGGTGCATGGCATGTCTGCCGGGAAAAAAGGATGGACTTACCTTATCCGGTTCATCCACAAGTTCGATTTTTACTGGAAACTATTTATTGCTGTCGTCCCGGCCGGCGTCATAGGCTTACTCCTCGGCGACCAGATCGACGCGTTGCTGGAGAATGTCACTGTAGTGGCAGTGATGCTTGTGCTGGGCGGGATTCTTATGTTGTTCGTGGACAAATGGTTCAACAAACCCTCGCAGGAGCAGTCAATGGGATGGAAGAGGGCGCTTAAGATAGGCTTTTTCCAGTGTATTGCGATGATCCCCGGCGTATCGCGATCCATGGCTACCATCGTAGGGGGGATGACCACCGGACTCACCCGTAAGAATGCCGCCGAGTTCTCATTTTTTCTGGCCGTGCCTACCATGGCCGCAGCAGCAGGGTATAAGCTTTATCAATTGCTGAAAGATCCCATTAGTGCTGCGATGTTGAAAGAGAACACGCTGTTGCTCGTTATCGGGAATGTAATAGCATTCGTAGTGGCGATCCTGGCTATCCGGTTCTTTATTGATTTTCTCACCCGCTATGGATTCAAGGCATTTGGGGTATATCGCATTATCGTAGGCACCCTGTTGCTTGTATTGATTTTATCGGATGTCGGACTGAGTATGGTGTAAAAGATATGGATTTTATCGAAGGGGAAATTCTGTATATCGACAAACCGCTGCATTGGACTTCCTTCAGGGTGGTAGGCGTAGTGCGCGCCAAGTTATGCCGGAGATTAGGAATCAAGAAACTGAAGGTAGGACATGCGGGGACACTTGACCCGCTGGCAACAGGCGTGATGATCCTTTGTACCGGTAAGAAAACGAAGCTTATAGAGAGTTTACAAGCCGGGACAAAAGAATACATTGCACAGGTGCGGCTCGGGGCGACCACTCCTTCGTTCGATCTCGAAACGGCGGTTGATGCCGAATATCCCACTGTCCATATCTCCAGGGAAATGGTGGAGGAAGTGCTTCAGCGTTTCACAGGTACCATAGAACAGGTGCCGCCTGTTTTTTCGGCGGTCAAGGTGGATGGAAAAAGGGCTTATGAATTGGCCAGAAAAAATAAAGATATTGAACTAAAACCCAAATTATTGGTTATAGATGATATCGAATTGATTTCTTATAATATGCCGGATATCACCATCCGTGTGGTATGCAGTAAGGGCACCTATATAAGAGCGTTGGCCAGGGATATCGGGACGGCGCTGCATACGGGTGCGCACCTTACCGGTTTACGGCGTACAAAGGTGGGGGATATAACAGTGGATGACTGCCTGACGATGGATGATATGGATCGGTTTTTAGACGAGAATATTCCTCCTGCAATACACGAAAACAGATAAAATATAATTGATACAGGATTTTTTAACTTATGAAGCTTTCTCAATTTAAATTCAATTTGCCGGAAGAGCTTATTGCGAAATACCCAGCGGCCCATCGTGATGAGTCCCGGTTACTGGTTGTCCATAAAAAATCGGATCAACTGGAACACAAAACCTTCAAAGAAATACTTGATTATTTCAATAAAGGAGATTTCTTTATTTTCAACGACACCAAGGTCTTCCCGGCACGGTTATTCGGAAACAAAGAGAAAACCGGCGCCAAGATAGAGGTATTTCTATTAAGGGAATTGAATCCCGACCAACACCTGTGGGATGTGCTTGTCAATCCGGCACGTAAGATACGTATTGGCAACAAATTATATTTTGGAGAAAATGAAGAACTGGTGGCGGAGGTAATCGATAATACCACCTCACGGGGCCGTACATTGCGTTTTCTGTATGACGGGCCCTACGACGAATTCAAAAACCAGTTGTTTTCGATAGGGGAGACACCTATTCCGGAGTACCTGGAACGAAATGCCGAACCCGAGGATGTGGATAGATACCAGAATATATTCGCCCAGAAGGAGGGAGCAGTGGTGGCTCCTGCCGCCGGCCTGCATTTTAGCCGCGAGTTGATGAAAAGGATGGAGATACGGGATATCGATTTCGGTTATCTCACTCTTCATAACGGGTTGGGCGCATACCGCATGATCGACGTGGAAGACCTGACCAAGCATAAGATGGAATCGGAACAGATGATCATTACCGAGGAGTTGTGCGACAAGGTGAACAAGGCCAAAGACGAGGAGAGAAATATCTGTGCGGTCGGCACATCCGTGCTTCGTGCGGTAGAGACGACCGTCAGTACCGACGGACACCTGAAACCACGGGACGGATGGACCAACAAGTTCATTTTCCCTCCCTATGATTTCACGCTTACAAACAGTCTGATCACCAATTTCCATCTGCCTTATTCCACATTATTGATGATGGCTTGCGCTTTCGGTGGATACGAAAAGGTGATGAGTGCCTATGAAGTGGCTATCAAGGAGAAATACGCCTTCGGAGCATACGGCGATGCTATGCTGATTGTAGACTGATATGGCTGAAACGAATATAGTGTATTTAGCGTTGGGTTCCAATCTCGGG
>ERZ778021.594-NODE-594-length-60551-cov-23.891927_pt1 | contig 60551 bp, 74 predicted proteins | sample MGYA00375751_ERZ778021 | MGnify/ENA primary metagenome ERZ778021 (study PRJEB29350, sample SAMN05389814) | bioreactor metagenome | isolation source: Thiocyanate stock bioreactor | place: South Africa: University of Cape Town | collected 2013-08-29 ... | reverse complement strand
TGTCATTTTCAGAAGACGACTGCACCAGTTCATGAGGCTGGCCGCCCCGTGTGCAGCCGACTTCTGACCGGGTCGTGTCAGCAGTCCTATGCACGAAACTCCAAGAAGGGCGGAAATTGCGCAGAACTTCCCTGCACGACGTTGCGGAACGGCTTGGCTTGCGCTATGGTTTCATGCGCAGTATCATGTAACCATACATGCAACCAATGGAGAGCACCATGCCATCAATTCACGAATCAAAGGTAGCCCGACACCGCGAACGGATGCGCGCGGCGGGGCTGCGGCCTGTGCAGTTTTGGGTGCCGGACACCCGTTCGCCTGAGTTCGCGGCGCAAGTGCGCAAGCAATGCCAAAGCCTGAAGGGCGACCCAGCAGAAGCAGAGGTTTTGCGCTTCACCGAAGAGGCGGCATCGCACGTTGAGGGCTGGGAGTGATGCAGCGAGGCGACCTCGTGACGGTTTCATTGCAGGGTGACTACGGCAAACCACGACCAGCCCTGATCGTTCAATCAGACCTACTAACCGACTTGGAAAGCGTTGTGCTGTGCCCAGTGACAAGCGACCTGCGCAATGCCGCGTTTCGCGTCACCGTGGAACCGAATCCAGCTAACGGGCTGCGCGCACTATCGCAAGTTATGGTGGACAAGCTCTCGACGCTACCGCGCACCAAAATCAGTGAACCGTTTGGCCGCCTCGACGATGAGCGAATGAAAGCAATAGATAGGGCGCTCCTGTTGGTCGTTGGCGTTATTTGACCCGGTGCCGGAAAAATCTGGGATTCCGGCTTACTCGGTATCGCGCCGGAATTTTCGGCGGTTCCGGCTTAAGTCGGTTCGCTGTTCCATTGCGCCGGGATGGCGGCACATGCGCCGCCTTGTCCGTCAAACGATCATTAGTCGGCCAAGCCGGTCACTGTCCGGCAATGCGCTTGAATAACGGGTTGTCGGACATTATGATAGGCGGACGGAAAAACGGACAAAAGGGGCGGTAATGGCACTCATCGGCTATGCGCGGGTATCGACGGCTGAACAGGACACCGCCTTGCAGACGGATGCACTGCGCAAGGCGGGCTGCGAGCGCGTCTTTGAGGACACGGCTTCCGGGGCCAAGGCCGACAGGCCCGGCTTGGCCGCCGCGCTGGCCTATCTGCGCGACGGCGACGTGCTGGCCGTCTGGCGGCTGGATCGGCTCGGGCGCTCGATGCCACACCTCATCGAGACAATCGGCGCGCTGGAAGCGCGTGGCGTCGGCTTCCGGTCGCTGACAGAAAGCATTGACACCACCACACCGGGCGGGCGGCTCATCTTCCACGTGTTCGGCGCGCTGGGCCAGTTCGAGCGCGACTTGATCCGTGAGCGCACCAAGGCCGGGCTGACCGCTGCCGCCGCTCGCGGGCGCAAGGGCGGGCGCAAGCCGGTTGTCACTGCCGACAAGTTGCAGCGGGCGCAGGAGCATATTGCCAACGGGCTGAACGTCCGGGAGGCTGCTACACGGCTCAAGGTGAGCAAGACGGCCCTATACGCCGCGCTGCAAGGCGGGAGCGAGCAACCATGAGCCGCAAGCAAAGCAGTGCCTTCGTCACGACCAGAAAGGGCTTTTGCTATCTCACGGTCAAAGTCGGCAGGAGCAATTACAACATCATGCGGATTCGCAATTACACGCTTGAGCCGCAGGACAAGCGAGACATGCGCCGGTTGTATCCCGACTATCTCTTTGACTGGAAGAAGATCGGCCAGCAGCTTGCCGAAAAGAGGGAGGTATGCAGAACCTACCGCTCCAAGCGTCAAGCGCCCCGGAGCACGGAACGTACCTCAGACCCGTTCGTCATGGTGTCGTATGACCCAAGGACGCGCACGGTCTACGCATCCGACACCTGCGATTCAATGGCATTGCTTGACGCTGTTCTGCACATGGAACGCTCCCGCAAAAAATAGCCCCGACAGGCCGTGCAGCCGACTCCTGACATTCCGTGCAGTCGCCTTCTGAAAATGACATTTTTCATGGCCGGGCATACCCAAAACCGTTAAGATAACCGTCAATTTTTCTATGTTCAGGCACTGTCAATGAATCAACGCATTGGATACGCCCGCGTTTCGACGGACGACCAGCACCTAGACCTGCAGCGCGACGCGCTCCAGCAGGCCGGGTGCAGCGTGATCTACGAGGAAGCGGCCAGCGGCAAGAGCGCGGCACGCCCGGAGCTTGAGCAGTGCCGCAAGGCGTTACGGGCCGGGGATACCCTCGTGGTGTGGCGGCTTGATCGACTCGGGCGCAGCCTGCATGACTTGGTGCAGATCGTGGCCGAGCTTGAGCAGCGCGGCGTGCATTTCGAGAGCCTGACCGAGAAGATCGAGACGGGCAGCGCATCGGGCAAGCTGCAATTCCATGTTTTCGCGGCGCTGGCCGAGTTCGAGCGCGGCTTGATCCGTGAGCGGACGCAGGCCGGGCTGGCAGCAGCCCGCGCCCGTGGCCGGGCCGGTGGCCGCAAGCCGAAGTTAGACGACCAGCAGGTGCGAGAGATCAAAGCCCTGTTGCGCGATCCAGATATTAAGGTGGCCGAGGTAGCCCGCCGTTATGGCGTGTCCCGAACCACCCTTTACAAGCACGTCGGCGTCATCACGCCGCGTCAATGAGGACTTGGGATGCTCCAACAACTAGACACCGCAGACAGCGTGCGCCGCGAGGTGGCACCCCGTACCGCGCAGAAACACAAAGCCGAGTTCGGCCAGTTCATGACGCCTTCGAGCGTGGCCCGCTTCATGGCGTCCCTGTTCCCACCGAGCACCCTGCAGACCTGCCGCCTACTGGACGCAGGCGCGGGCGTGGGCGCGTTGTCCTGCGCCTTTCTCGACCGCTGGGTGACGGGCGGCTTTGGCTTTGAGTCTGTCGAGGCGACGGCCTACGAGATCGACGAGAAGCTGCGCGGCCACCTTGCACAGCACTTGGCCGGATACAGCCGCGTGACGCCCCGCATCATCGCGGGCGATTACATCGAGCTGGCGACTGCCGAAGGTCTGCAGGATCGAGGCTATACCCATGCGATCCTCAATCCGCCGTACAAGAAGATCAACAGCCAATCAGACCACCGGCTGGCCCTGCGCACTGTCGGCATCGAGACGGTGAATCTGTATTCCGCCTTTGTCGCGCTGGCCGTGGGCGAGGCAGCGCCGGGCGGGCAGATCGTGGCCATCATCCCGCGCAGCTTCTGCAACGGGCCGTATTACCGCCCGTTCCGTGACTTCATCCTTGAGCGGGCGGCGATCCGCCACATGCACCTGTTCGAGTCGCGCAACAAGGCTTTCAGGGATGACGAGGTGCTGCAGGAAAACATCATCATCCGCTTGGAGCGTGGCGGCCAGCAGGGGCCGGTCACGGTCACGACTTCGACCGATGACAGCTTTTCCGACCTGACCACCCACGAACACCCGTTCGACCGGATCGTGTTCCCGGATGACCCGGAGCGGTTCATCCATGTGCCGACCACCACCGAGAAAAGCGCCATCGAGCTATCGCCCGCCGTGCGCTACTCGCTGGCCGACATTGGCGTGAAGGTATCGACCGGGCCGGTAGTCGATTTTCGGCTGAAAGCACACCTGCGCGACATGCCCGAGCCGGGCACCGTGCCCCTGATCTACCCCGGCCACCTGAGCATGACCGGCACCGTCTGGCCCGTGGCGGGCTTGAAGAAGCCCAACGCGATCATGCGCAACGACGAGACGGAAAAGTGGCTTTACCCGAACGGGTTTTATTGCGTGGTGCGCCGCTTCTCATCGAAGGAGGAAAAGCGCCGCGTGGTGGCAAGCGTGGTTGATCCTGCCGCCTTTGGCGATCATTCCGTGCTGGGCTTCGAGAACCACATGAACCTGTTTCACGAGGACAAACACGGCTTGCCCGAGGCGCTGGCCCGTGGGCTGGCCGTGTTCCTCAACACGACCGCAGTAGATGAGCATTTCCGGCGCTTCAACGGCCACACACAGGTCAATGCAACCGACCTCAAGCTGATGAAGTACCCGAGCCGTGACACCCTGACCGAGCTGGGCAAGTGGGCCATGCAGCAAGGAACGCTCACGCAAGAACAGATCGACGCCAAGCTAGGAACCCTGACCGCATGAACAACCAAAACGACTACATCGAGGCCGCGCAGCAAATCATCATTTCCTTGGGCCTGCCCCGAGCGCAGCAGAACGAGCGTTCCGCCCTGTGCCTGCTGGCCCTCCTGAACCTCACGCCGGGCAAGGCATGGGCCGACGCGGAAAACCCGCTTGTGGGCATCACGCCAATCATGGATTGGGCACGGGAGCACTACGGCAAGGAGTACGCGCCCAACACCCGCGAGACATTCCGCCGCCAGTCCATGCACCAGTTCTGCGACGCTGGCGTGGCCCTCTACAACCCGGACAAGCCCGACCGCCCGGTGAATAGCCCGAAGGCGGTTTATCAGATCGAACCCGCCGCGCTGGCCCTGCTGCGCACCTTCGGCACCCCGGCATGGCATGACAGCCTCACCGCCTATCTGGCCGAGCGTGAAACGCTGGTTGCCCGCTACGCCAAGGAGCGCGAGCAGAACCGCATCCCGGTTGAGATTGCACCGGGCCAGCAAATCACCCTCAGCCCCGGCGAGCACAGCGAACTGATCCGGGCCATCATCGAGGACTTCGCCCCGCGCTTTGCGCCGGGTAGCGTGCTGGTCTATGCCGGTGACACGGGCGACAAGTGGGGTTACTTCGACGCCGCCCTGCTGGCAGGGCTGGGTGTCGATGTGGATTCACACGGCAAGATGCCTGACGTGGTGCTGCACTTCACCGCGAAAAACTGGCTGCTACTGGTGGAGTCCGTCACCAGTCACGGGCCGGTCGATGGGAAGCGGCACGCCGAGCTTGCCAAGCTGTTTGCCGGATCGACTGCCGGGCTTGTCTATGTGACCGCCTTCCCGAACCGGGCCATCATGGGCCGCTACCTTGGGGAAATCGCATGGGAAACCGAAGTGTGGGTGGCCGATGCGCCCTCTCACCTGATCCACTTCAACGGGGTGCGGTTCCTTGGCCCCTACCCCACCGAATGAGCACAGGAGGCCAGACCATGACCACACCCACCACCGAGACAGCAAAAGAGGTGCTGCGCGGCTACGGACGCGCCAACGAGGCCGCGCTGGCGTCCCTGATGGACGTGCAAGACTGGCAGCGCATCGCCCGGCAGGAGCTTGAGCGCCGGGCTACCAGCATCGTGCAGGCGCTGGATGATGCGACCCTTGAGGCCATCGCAGCGGGCACGCTCGACATGCGGGCCATGTGCCGACAGGTGGCCGACGAGATCCACCAGACCGCCTAAGCCCTCCCCTGCCCTGCCACCGAACCCCGCCGCGTGCGGGGTTTTTCATGGCTTCAAATCCTCAAACGGTGCATTTACTCAAATCCTCAATATGCTATACTGCGATTGAGTAATTCCTTTTTTCCTCAAACGCTCAATAGCTCAAGGAGTGCATATGCAAGTCATCGCTGTACTGAACCAGAAGGGCGGGGCGGGTAAAACCACCATCGCCACCCATCTGGCCCGCGCCCTGCAACTCGACGGCGCAGACGTGTTGCTGGTTGATTCCGACCCGCAGGGCAGCGCCCGCGATTGGGCCGCCGTCCGCGAGGATCAACCCGTGCCCGTGGTTGGCATCGACCGGCCCACCATCGAGCGCGATCTAAAGAGCGTGGCCCGGAAGGATTACGTTGTGATTGACGGAGCGCCGCAGGCTCATGATCTGGCCGTGTCCGCAATGAAGGCCGCCGATTGCGTGCTGATCCCGGTGCAGCCGTCGCCCTACGACATTTGGGCAACCTCTGACCTCGTGGATTTGGTCAAGCAGCGCATCGAGCTTACCGACGGCAAGCTGAAAGCGGCTTTCGTGGTGTCCCGTGCGATCAAGGGCACCAAGATTGGCGCGGAAGTCTCCGAGGCGCTGGCCGGGTACGGCCTGCCGATCCTGCAAACGCGCATCACGCAGCGCGTCATCTACCCGAGCAGCGCGGCCAGCGGCACCACGGCCATTGACCAAGAGCCGACGAGCGAGGCCGCCGAGGAAATCCGGGCGCTGACTGAGGAAGTGCGCCTTTTCCTCAATGGCACCATTTGAGTAATTAAGGAGTGGGTGAAAATGAGTAGCGGGAAACTTGGCATGAAAGCAGGCCGCCCGAGCGCCGCGAAGGCTGGCCCTACCCTGTCCGACCTTGCCGACAAGGCCGCCACCGTCCGGGTGAATTTCGACCTCGACCGGGCCGAGCACACGAAGCTGAAGATTTACGCCGCCAAGACCGGGCGCAGCATCACGGACATTCTGCGCGAACTGGTGCGCTCACTTGATGAAAAGAGTGATTGAGTAATTGAGCGCCGCGACGCGGGGCAAGGTTTAGCGCCTGCAAGCATGGACTCTAGTCCATACTTTATTGAAGGGTGCGAGATTGAATAATGTTGATGAAAAACCGGGCGTGAGGTATAAAGCGATGGTTGAGTCTATCGAGCCATTGAAGTTGCAAGTGCTACCCCCTGCCGTGTTCAAGGAGTTTGCTGCGGCGACTCCCCACGAAATCCACGGGGCAGCAGTGCGAAACACGGAGCAGGGCATTGTCATCGTTCTGCACATCGGGAACGAGCGGCGCATCCTCGGGCAGTACCGGGGGGGAATCCGCTTCTTTCGTTCGTTCGATGGTGCAGCGGCAGTGCTCAGGCAGCATGGGGTGCTGCAATGGACGGCGGATGCAACAGGATGGATTCCGCGCACCTTGGAGGCCAAGGAGCGGAGTTCAACAGGATGAAAAAGCAAAGCCCCGCGTGGCAGCGGGGCTTGGCAAGAGGGCAGGGCGCTAGACAGGTGGCACTGTTTAGAACCCCAAGGCGTGACCGATGCAGACCGCGACCAGACACACCGAACTATGGTCTGCATTGTAGCGCCGTACCCCTTGCCGCACAAGCGGAAAGAGGCTCATGGGGCAGGCACAGCTACGACTTTTCAGCGCCGATGATGAAGCGGCGACATATCACGACACAGCCCGGCAGGGCTTTTTCTCGTTGCTCATGGCGACGGGCGAGGGCAGCGGCAAGAAGCAGGACAGTTACCGGCTGTCACAGATGCCCGTGGTGCTCTCCATGCTCGACCACAGCCGGGATACCTGGCTGTCTCAGGCCGAGTTCATCAAGCCCAATCGCCGCGTGGTCAACTTGGCCCGCATCGGCTTGCTGTTCGCCGATCTGGACACCTACCGCGAGCCGTGGGCGCAGGGGCGCAGCCCCGAGCAACTGGCCGCCGCTGTCATGTTTCGCTGCTACGACGAAGGCGTGCCGCCGCCGTCGATCCTCGTTTTCTCTGGACGTGGCGTGCAAGCAAAGTGGTTGCTGGATGGCACCTTGCCGCGTCAGGCGCTGCCACGCTGGAATGCCTGCCAGCGTTACCTGATCGACCGTCTGGCCGGGCTGGGCGCTGATCCAGCGGCCAAGGATGCAAGCCGCGTGCTGCGGCTGGTCAATACGGTGAACAGCAAGAGCGGCGAGGTTTGCCGCGTCATCCACGTTGAGCAAGGCCCGGACGGCGAGCCGATCCGGTACAACTTCGAGTATCTGGCCGAGGCGCTGCTGCCGGTGGCCCGCTGGGACATCGAGGCCGACCGCAAGGCCCGCGCCGACCGTCGCCAGTTCAAGCTGCTGCCGGGCGGCCAAACCGGCAACCTGCGCACGCTCAACGGGCGGCAACTGGCGTGGGATCGTCTGGAGGACTTGCGCACGCTGGCCGCGCTGCGCGGCGGCGTGGCCGAAGGCGAGCGGATGCAGCATCTTTTCTGGCGTCTCAACTTCCTGCTGCTGTCCGGTGCGACGCACACGGGCCAGATGTACCACGAGGCCGCCGCGCTGGCCCGTGAGCTTGACCCACGGTGGAACTACCGCAGCGCCGAGCTTATGACGCTCTATGCCAAGGCCAAAGCCTACGAGGCCGGGGAAAAGGTGGAGTTCGGCGGCAAGCAGTTTGCGCCGCTTTACACGCCCAAGAACGACACGCTTATCAGCCTGTTTCACATCACCGATGACGAGCAGCGCAAGCTGCGCACGCTCATCAGCCGGGACATGGCAAAGGAACGCGACAGGGAGCGCCACACGGCCCGCAGGCGTGCCGCTGGGGCTGTCGATCGTGCCACCTATGAGGCCAATTCCGCGAGCCGTCAGAAGCCGTGGGAAGCCTTGGGCATGAGCCGCCGCAGTTGGTATCGGGCAGGGAAACCAGCCGCGCCTGCCGATGGCACAAGTTCGTCCGTATTACAGGCGAAGGCGGGGAAATGAGGGTTGGCACAAGTCCGTCCGTATTACTAATGGCGAAGCCTACGCCCGGCGCGAAGCGCCTGTCTTTGAGTAGCCCTAGCTTTATTTATAAAGCGAGTAGCCCGGCAAGGACGGTGGGTAACTTGCTTGCAAGTTATCCACGGGCCGCGCAGCGCCGGAACGGCGCGGAGTGCCGCCCATGAGCCGCGCCCGTCGATCCTTTCCGCCCGCGCTGCTGGATTCGTTGCGGGCAATGACGGTGCAGGAAACGCTAGACCGGCTGGGCCTGTACTGGAAGCGTGATCCTGACTTTGTGCCGGTGAAGGACAAGGCCACGGTGCGGCTGAATGTGTCCATTGGTGGCGGCGGTGTTGAGCTACTGGCGACCGGGCCGAAGTGGTACGACACACGGGCAGAGCAGGGCGGCGGCGGTGCCATCGACCTGACCATGCACCTGTTCAGATTGTCATTCGTGGATGCGGTCAAACGGTTGTCGCCTTGATCGTGTTTGCAAGATGCCTCCGGCGGCCCTGCCGGGGGCCAAACGGTCGCGTTTGATCCTCGGGAGCAGGGGGACGGCCTGCGGCCTAAACCCCTGCCCCACTCGGGGAGCGTGAGCCGTTCCGAGGGCATCAAGCGACTTTCGCGGCATAAACGGTGCCCCCCTACGGGCTACCCCCCATTTATTCCACGGTTCGCTTGACCCCCTCTCCACTCGACAACCCGGACGGCGGACGACCTCACAGGCGGCCCGTGGCGGCGTTTTCTCGACGTGGCCCCGCCTGTCCCCTTGCCCACCCTCTCAAAACGCGCTGTAGGCCCGTTTCTGGCCGCTTTGCCCAAGTGGAGCCGGGCGGCGGGCGGAAAGCTCCGCTTTTCGTTCGACGGCTGGCCGACAACGAGCCGAAGGCGAGGCGTCAGCACGGTGTTTCACCCAAAAAGAGCAGCCGACCGGGCAGCGGTACGTTACGAAAACCGCTTGCATATCGTATCTGTATTGTGTATCATATCTGTATTGATACGATTTACACCGATACGGTACGAAAGGAGCAACGATCATGGCACGTCAGGGCATCACGTTTGAACAGGTCGCCGCCGTCGCTGATGCGCTGGCAGGCGAGGGTCAGCAGCCGACCATCCGGGCGGTGCGGGAGAAGCTGGGCGACACCGGCAGCCCGAACACCATTCACAAGCACTTGACCGCGTGGCGCGAGGCCCGCCCGGTGGCCGCAGCCGCTGCACCGGAACTGCCGCAGGCACTGACCGCTGCCATTGCCGCCGAGATCGAGCGGGCCGCATCGCAGGCACGCGGCGAGATCGAGGGCCGTCTGGTGCAAGCGCAGGCGGAAGCCGCCGAACTGGCCGCCGCTGGCGAGGTGCTGGAAGGCGAGCGCGACGAGCTGGCCGAGCAGGTGGCCGTGCTGACCAGTGAGCGCGATACGCTGGCAGGCAAAGCCGCCCAGCAGGCCGCCGACCTTGCCGACGCGCAGCAGCGCATCGAGCGCGAGCAGCAGGCGGCAGAAGCCGCCCGCGTGCAGGTGGCCGCCGCCCGTCTCAAGATCGAGGGACAGGCCGAGCGCCAGACGGAGCAGGCCGCAGAGATCGAGCGCCTACGCGCTGCGCTGGCCGAGGCACAACAGGGCCGCACCGCCGCCGAGCAGCAGGCCGCCGTGCTGGCCGCCAAGCTGGAGGCGTGCGCCGACCGTGTGAGCCGCGCAGAGGCCCGCGCCGAGCAGATCGAGAAGCAGGCCGAGAAAGCCGCGCAGGCCCACGACACCGCCCGCGCCGCAGCAGCGCAGGAAACTCGGCAGGCACAGACCGAGCGCGACGACGCCCGCAAGGTGGCAGCAGAAGCCCGCGAGCAGGCCGCCCGGCTGGCCGGGCAGCTTGAGGCACTGCAACGTCAGGACAAGGCCGAAGCCGCCGAGAAGGCCGCAGGCAAGACGCCGAAAACGAAGGGGGAGTGATGCCGACCGCTGCCGAGCTTCAGGCGCTGCATGACGAACTGCGCGAGCTTGGCGCGGTGTTCGTGCAGGCGCTCAACATCGGGGATCAGGAGCTAGGACTATGGGCGGTGGGAGCTTTGGCGAGCGCCGCAGCGAAACCCGGATGGTGGGCGCGGGAGGCCGCAGACAGCGAAGCGGCGGCCATTGCAGCCGCCGCTATCGCGAGAGCGCAGAAGGCCGGATGATGCCGTACAGCATTCCCGCGCCCACAGCGGCAAAGAAGGCTGCCGGGACGGCATACGCGGTGGCGGCAAAGGCCAGTTGATGCAATGTGTCCATGTTCAGCCCTCCATGTGAGCAGGGCGGCCATTGGCCGCCCTTGTTGAGTTATCCGCGCTTGGCTTCCGGTTCCTGCCGGGCCACCACCCGGTCAGTATCGACCTTGACCGTGCCCACCCGGACGTGAGCCTTCGGGGCTTTGCCATCAAACATCACCACGCGCACCTGGTACTCGCCGGGGAACAGATAGATGCAATCCAGCTTGGTGCAGCTTTGGCCGTTGATGTCGTGCTGCCCGATGGTGCGCAGGTGCAGGACTGCATAGTGGGCCGAGCGATCCGCGTAGTCGCCTAGCTTCACGCGCTCAATGAAGGGGTCGCCACCCTTGACCGGGCGGAACTCGAACGCCGCGTGCGTGTAGCGGGCACTGCCGTCACGGATGACGAGCAGATGCTGGGGCGACTGCGCCCACTGGACACGCACGCCCGGCCCGTCGGCCTCGAAGTCGCGGATGCCTTGTACCTTGTCGGCAACGCTCTGGAATGTGGCCTTGTCGGTGGGGATGGGGAGGCCAGCGCAGCCAGTCATCAGTGCAGCAGCGAGAACGGGGAAAAGCAGCTTTTTCATTTCGTTTTACTCCAAAGTAATATTAAGAAAGTTTGATTTACCTTTCAGTTGAGGCTTTTATGGGTCTGTTGCCCGTGCCTCTCACCAGTCCTTGAATTGGGCGCACTTCGGCTGTGCCGGGTTGGCGATGCAGGAGCGGTAATCGCCGCAGGCCGCCGCGTCAGGCGTGGCCTTGCATAGCCGCTTGAGGTTGTCGCCGCAGGACAGATGCCCCGGCATTTCCCGGCAGAGCTGGGAAACGGCGGCAGCGCCGGCCGCCTTGCCGCGCTGGCCGATCTCGTGCTGCACCTTCTGCGCGTTGTAGGTGTCGTAATTGATCCAGCCGTAGAGGCTCCCCCACAGGAAGCCGGTGACAAGGCCGCCCGCGAGGAACAGGCCGATGTGTTGCAGTGATTCCCGCAGGCCGAGCATTCGCACGGCCAGCCACTCGGGAACGTGAAGGTTTGCGGATTTGTTCCAAGCCATGATTGCCCCCTCAGTTGATGTAGAGCGGGGCGACTTGCAGCACTTCGTCGGCTGCCCGATCCCCGATGTTGCCGATCAGCAGGCAGTAGTCCGCCGACAGCGCCCGCATGTCGTTCGCGCTGAACAGGTCTTGCCGTGTCATGGAGGCGTTTTCGCTCTCGCTGATGGATTGCGATTGGGTGGGCTGGCGGCCTCCCATGCCGAGGCCAGTCCAAGACACGCTTTCGCTGTAGCTCTCGCCGCTGGACGTGAGCACCACGTCGATCTGGCCGAGCAGGTGCTGGACGTGCCGCAATGTGGCCTCGTCCTCGGTGCGGAACACCACCCGCTGCCGGAAGTTTTGCAGGATGGCTTCGGCGGCTTTGTGGTTGCCGTTGAGCGCCTGAGTCAGCGAAGCGACGCCCTGCATACTGACGATGCCGATGGTCTTGGATGAGCGCGACTTGTCCCAGAAATCGGTGTCGGAAACGCTATCCACGATGGACTGGTATTCGTCGCAGACGAAGGCCACGGGCCGGGTCTGGTTCCAGTCATCACGGGTGCGGCGCTCGCGCATCATATTGAAGAAGCGCAGCTTGATAAGCAGGTAGGCGTAACGCGCCCCTTCCTTGCCGAACTTGGTCTGCGGCAGATTGACGAGGAACACCGCGCCATCGTTGATGAGTTCGGTCAGGTCGGCTTCGCCCTGTTCGCTGCCCGTGCTGAACGCATCGACCAGATCAGGGTGCGAGAACGGCGTCAGCACCGAATTGACGTTCACCATGACGCTGCTCTTCTGGCGTTCGTCGTAGCCGTCCCATGTCGCGAAGTACCGCGAGACTGCCATTTGCAGCCGCTGGTCGCGGTCGCTCATGCCATCGAATGCCGCTTCGGCTTGTTCGATCAGCGCCTTCCGGGCTTTGTCATCGACGGCGATGTCGTACAGGCCCGCGAGGCTGTAATCGCTGCCTGTGAGCTTGATTAGCGTCAGGCAGTTGCGGCAGTGCTCAGTCGCCAGATCGGCCCAAATTTGGCTGTCGCCCGTGCCCTGAGCCAGAAAGCAGCTTTTCAAGAACGAGGCGGCGAGTTCCGGCGTGGTTCCGCGCAACAGGTTGAGCGTCATTCCGCCGTCGCCGACCGTCTTGTATTCGCGGCCAACGTGGGCAGTGATGGCGGCCACTTCACGCTGGAAGTCCGTCTTTATGTCGAGCACTAGAGCGCCCGCGTTCTGCTCCATCAATTGCAGCATCAGCGGGTTGATAAAGCGGCTGGTCTTGCCGCTGCCGATGCCGCCGAACGCGATGATGTTTTTCGCGCAATCCTCGGGCGAGAGCACAACCGGCGTGCCGCTGGGCAGGCCGCCTTTGTGGCCCCGGCGTTCCAGCAGTTCGCCCGTGCTTGTGCCAATCTCCAAGCCAGTGAAACCGGCCCGGCGTGCAGCCAGGTATTCGGCCCGTTCGATGGCTTCCTCTTCGGGTGTTTTCGCGTTCGCGGCGGCCACCTGTTCCGCTTCTTTCTGCTCGCTGCGTCCCTGCCATTTCATTTGCAGGACGTGGAACAGATACCCGAGAGGCACAACAGCGGGCAGCGCGTGCCAGAAGGAATGACCCCAGCGGCCAAAGTCATTCACGATGTCGAGGTGCCGCCACCAGAAAAAGGTGCTCAGGTAGTAGCCGACCCAGCCAGCCACGGCGAACACGGCCATGTGCCCATTGAGCCAGCGGTAGAACCACTTTTGACCGCCTCGCGTGGCGGTGTCGATGTACTTGGTTGTCATGTCTTACCCCTGCGCCTGTGCTGCCGCCGAATGGCGGTTTTCGTTCGCTTGCTGATTAAGCAGGGCGTCACCCATCGCCTTGCAGCGGGCGGCGTACTGCTGATCCTGTTGGCGCTGCGCGGCATCGAGCAGCGCACCCAGCAAAAAGCCCTTGTCTGCGTCTGCCAGTTGGGCGAGCACGACCAAGCCGCCGAGGCGGATTTTTCGGTTCGTGTCTTCCTGTCTCTCGCGTTTTTTGGCGGCGGCCTGTTCGCGGGCTTTCTGCTTTCGCGCCTGCTCCTTGATCTGCTTTAGCCGCTGTTCGGCTTCGGCCAGTCGTTCGTCAATCGTCTTTCGTGCCATCGGTTTTGCGCTCCTGTGTCGGGTTGTCGATGGCCGAATTGTGCCCCTGATTGTCAGCCTACGCAATAGGAAAAATTAGGGCGACAAAATAAGGCACTCCGGCGGTGCTTGAGGTGGCGTGTTACGAGAGCTGGCAGGCGTGGATTCCGTGTTGTTGCCGTGTCTGCCTTAATGGATGCGGGTGTTGTTGGCTGTTTCGGGCTGCTGTTTGCGTGGGTTTGGGGTTGTTGGTGTTGGTCTGTTGTGGTGTTGTCAGCCTAGTAAATAGCGGTTTTATGGTTTCTGTTTGTTGGGTTTTTGGGTAGCATTGAGGCGTGACAGTTGGCAGGGCGGTGGTGGTGCGGCGGTTTCCCGAGCGAAAGCGAAGGGCGCACTTAGTGCAATCCCTGCGGGATTGCGTGCGCCCTGCCGGGGGCCGCCTGCCGCGGGCTTCTGGCGCGATGCGCCCAACAGCGCCCGCCCTGATTGGCGGGCTTTGAACGGAGGATGTTTTCAGTGGTTGTGCAGCAAGGCCGGTGCGCTCACAAAGCGGGGTTGGCACGCAGCGAGGGGCGAAGCTCCACCGCTGCGGCTGCCTATCGCGCTGGCGTCTGCATCACCGATGAGCGCACCGGGGAGGTGTTCGACTACACCCGCAAAGGCGGGGTGGAGCACAGCGAAATCATCGTGCCGGAGAAGGCGCACGCCGACCTGCAACGCATGGCCGACATGAGCCGATCCACCGACCCGAACGAACGGAGCGAAGGGCAGGCCGCTTTCTGGAACGCGAATGAGAAAGCGCACAAGCGCGGCGACGCCACCGTGGCCCGCGAAATCGAAACCGATTTGCCGTGGGAGCTATCCGCCGACGACCGCAAGCAGCTTGCGCTGGAGTTCGGCGCGGAACTGGCGGAACGCTACGGCGTAGGCGTGCAGGTGTCGATTCATGAGCCGCGAACCGTCACCGACCGCGACCTCGAACAGAACCCCGGCCAGTTCCACGTCACCGACCCGGAAACAGGCCGCCGCCATAACGGCAATTGGCACGTCCATTACCTGCTGACCACCAAGGAACTGAACGAGCAGGGATTCGGGAACAAGGCGCGTGCGCTTGACCCGACCGCCGCCCGTTTCGATGGCACCGAGCAGGCCGCGAACTGGACGCGGCCACGCTGGGAATCCAAGGTGCAGGACAAGCTCAACGAGCGCGGAATCGACAAGCTCTATACGACCCGCAGCAAAGACGACACACGGGCGCTGTTGATCGAGCGCGGCCAGTACGAACTGGCGGCACAGATTGGCGAGCCGACCAAGCACATGGGCCATGCTGCCGCCGCGCTGGAACGCAAGGGCGAGCAGACTCAAGTCGGCGACCTGAACCGGGCGATCAAAGAGGGTAACGCCCGGCACGCGGAACGGGCCGATCTGGCAACGTCGGTGCTTGACCGTCTGACCGATCAGCAATCGACCTTCACCGACCGCGACCTGTACCGGGAAATCTGCAAGCAGTCTGACGAGAGGCTGGGCGATCAACTGCACGAGACTGTGGCGCAGTGCATCGGGCGGGATGACGTGGTTCTGCTGGGCACCGACGACCGGGGCAACGTCCGCATGACCACGCGCCAAATGCAGGACATGGAGCGGCGCATGGTCGATCAATCGACCGCCCGCCGTGGGGAGGGGCAGCACCCGGTCGATTCCGCCCGCCTCGATCATCACGCCAAGAAAAACGGCCTGTCCGACGAACAGGCCGCCGCCCTGCATCACATGAGCGGCAAGGATGGCGTTTCGCTGGTCGAGGGCATGGCCGGAACCGGCAAATCAACAATGATGAAAGCCGCCAGCGAGGCATGGCAGGAGGCGGGCTATCAGGTGCGCGGCGCAGCCCTCGCAGGCAAGGCTGCTGACGGTCTGCAACAGGGCGCGGGCATCAAGTCGCAAACCGTGCATTCCCTGTTGATGGCGCTGGACAACGGGCGCGACAAGCTGACCCCGAAAACCATCCTCTGCATCGACGAGGCGGGGATGCTTTCCAGCAATCTGACCTCGCGCCTGGTCGAGCACGCGGGCAAGGCCGGGGCCAAGCTGGTGATGATTGGCGACGACCGCCAACTGCAACCGATCCAAGCGGGCGGGGCGTTCAAGGCGCTGAAAGACAAACTCGGCGCGGCGAAGCTCTCCACTATCTACCGGCAGCGCGACGAGTGGGCGCGGGATGCCGTCCATTCGTTCGCAGACGGCGACGCCGGAAAGGCCATTGCCGCCTACGCGCAGCGCGGCCTTGTGGGCGTGGGCACCGATGCTGACGACACGAAAAAGCGACTTGTCAGCGACTGGAACAGCCAGCGCACCGACGATGGCCGCAGTTCAATCATGCTGGCAGGCACCCGGAAGGATGTCCGCGACCTCAACGAGCTGGCCCGAGGCGAGCGCGTCAAGGCGGGCGAGATCGAGCAGGGCGAGCGAGTCAGGACGGATCAGGGCGAGCGCGAATTCGCCAAGGGCGACCGCCTTGTGTTCCTGAAAAACGATAAGCGCGTGGGCGTCAAAAACGGCCAACTCGGCACCGTGGAGAACGTCGAGCGTGACGGCGAGCACCACCGGCTTTCTGTGCGTGGCGATGACGGCAAGCTGGCGACGTTCAGCACCCGCGATTACGACCGCCTAGACCACGGCTATGCAACCACGGTGCATAAGGCGCAGGGCGTCACCGTGGATCGTGCCTATGTCCTCACCGGCAAGATGCACGACCGGGAACTGTCCTATGTTTCCATGTCGCGCAGCCGTCAAGAAACCCGGCTTTACATCGACGCGGGCAAGTACAAATCCGCCGCTGCCGTGGCGCGGCAGATGAATCAGAGCCACCAGAAGGGCACGACGCTGGACGCCGCCCGCGAGCGCCCGGACTGGAAGCAACTGCAAGGGCTTGCCGCATCGTCTGGCAACCCATCCCACGACGCCACCAAGCAGCCCGCGCAGCAGGCACAGGAGCGAGCGCAGCAGCCCGAACTCACCAAGGACGAGCTGCTGGCCCGCATCCGCGCCAAGGCGGGCGAGAGCCAGCAGCAGGGAGTCACGCCGCAGCCGCAGCAGGCTGCCCAGCCAGAGCGGGAGCAGCCGCCAGTGCCGCGCATGACGCGGGAGGAAATCGACCGGGCACTCAGGACACCGCAGCCAACCCTGCAAGACCGCGAAAGCGTGGAGGCGTCCGCCATCGGCAACCACCTGCGCGACCTGCGGCAAGAACTGGAGGAGGGCCACCGACAGCAGCACGGCGAGCGCCCGACAAGGGGCTTGCTTGTGGGCACCCGGCAAAAGGCATGGGACAGAGCACACGCCGAAATCGGCACCGCCGTTGAGGCGAAACGTGAATTCCTCTGGAGCGACGACCCGCGAGCGGTCGAGTTCCGGGAATCCGCTTGGGCGAAGGCCCGCGAGGACTTCGACGCCAAGTATGAAAAGTGGCAAGGCAACTATCTGGCTGCAATCCAGCAGGCCGGGCCACAACTGCAACCGCAACCACAGGAGCAATCCACCATGAGCAACAACCAGCAACAGACCCAGCAGCAGACCCTCAACCGTGAGAATGAGCGCCGCAAAGCCCAGCAGGAACAACTGCGCCGCCTGCAAGAAGCACGCCGTCAGCAGCAGGCCGAGCAGGAGAAAAAGCAGCAGCAGGAGCGCAGCCGCAATAACAGCTTCGGGCAGGAGATGTGATCGTGCCCGTCTGGAAATTCGACGAGAACCGGGCGGACTTCCGCCCGGCCCTGCCGGGCGAGATCGAGGCCGACCCGTGCGGCCTCTACATCCTCTGGCGGGGTGATGATGTCATGGTGCGTGAGGATGGTATCGAGCGCCCCATGCCGGAGCGGCTGACCGTGGCCGGTGTGCCATTCGACCGCGAGCAGTTCGAGCCGCTGCCGATCCCCTCCCGCTGCTACGACGAGACGCACGCCCGGATCAGCGCGGAGCTATACGGCTCCACCGGCAAGCTGTCCAAGGCCGAGGCGGACAGCCTGCGCGACGAAATGCGACGGGACGGGCAGTGGGCGCGGGAGCGGCTCAAAAAGTGACAGCAACCATCAAGCCCCGCCCTGCGGGGCTTTCTTCTTCTCGGGCGGGATGAAGTCCGGCAGGCTGGCGAGATTTTGTTTTTCTTCCTCAAGTGAGTGCTTGAGTGATTCCTCGTAGCCTTCGGGGTCAAGTGCTTTGTAATCTTCGGCCTCGTCATCCGTCATGGCAGACAAGTCGTAAAGCACCTTGTATGCAGGCCGCCCGCGTGGGCGTGGTGGGCGCTCGTGCCCTGCCCGCGTCATCGAGCGTTCGAGCGCGTCTATCAGATCCCATATTCGGGCCGGGTCTTTGACCGTGCCCGCGCCAACGTCCAGCGCCATGCAGGAGCGCGTCATCACGTCATCGAGGGTATCCAGCACGGCAGCCAGCTTTTCGCGGGCGACGGCCTGATGCTGTGCCCGTTTCCATTCCTCGAATTCGGCTTTTTCCTGCGGCGTTAGCAGGGCTTCGACCTCGGGCGGTAGGCGCGGGTCATCGACCTTAAAGCTACCGATCATCACCTGCCGACCGCGCTTGTTCACGGGGTCGTAGCTGTAGCGCATCAACTGGATCGTTTGCCCTTGCTTGATGTTGCCGTCTTTGTCGCGGTAGGTGCGGCTACGAAATTGCATGGTCTATGTCTATCTCTGGTTGCATTGTCAGCTTATATTATGAGTTGACAAAACAGGCTAGTCACGCGGAAAGAGGGGCTGACATGGACGAACACATGCTGCGGGCAGCAACGAAGGCCAGATCGGCGCTTGCTGTGCTGGCCGCCGAGCTTGGCGAGCCGTCACCGGATATGGCGCAGGCGCTGGCGATCATCGAGCAGACGCTGGGCGACATCGAGGCCGGGCGGCATCCACTCGACCGCCCCGACGACTGGCCCCAGCGTGACCGCTGGCCGGATCGTCCTCACTGGGACAGGTGGCGGTGGGCGATCAAGGCGCTTGCCGATTCCTGTGGCGCAACGGCACATTGCCGCCCCAAGTACCAATATATGAGAGTCGATGTCCGGCAAGCACGATCCGACGCGCTGGCCGTGGCACTAGATGACATCGGATGCCTGATCGAGCTGGCGAGCGACAGGGGCTGACAGATGGCAATCGACAAACTCAACAGCCTGCAATTTCTGCTGTTTTCGCGGACAGCCTACTTTCAGGAATTTGGCGACAGGGATGGCGTGTATGTGGATCGTGTGCCGTTTGAGTTGCGGCAGCGGCTACTGCGGTGGACATGGCCGACGAATGACCGCGATCAGTATTTTTTTCAGCACGAGGGACGCGACGTCATCACTCGTGAAGGGTGGGAGGCGTTTGTGCGCTGGGTCTGCCGTGCGATGGATCGACAGCTAGGGGCAGAGGGCGAGGCAACCCGCCATCATTGAGCAGCCGGGCGGCCCCGTCGCTGATTGGCCGTGGCAATGGGCCAGTTCAGGCGTTGAGCGGCATTTGTTGGTGTTTCATCGTGCCCGGCAGGTGTTCATAAAACGGTGGTTTTGCAGACAATGGCAGGGCCGCATCTTTTTTGTCATTTTCAGAAGACGACTGCACCAGTTCATGAGGCTGGCCGCCCCGTGTGCAGCCGACTTCTGACCGGGTCGTGTCAGCAGTCCTATGCACGAAACTCCAAGAAGGGCGGAAATTGCGCAGAACTTCCCTGCACGACGTTGCGGAACGGCTTGGCTTGCGCTATGGTTTCATGCGCAGTATCATGTAACCATACATGCAACCAATGGAGAGCACCATGCCATCAATTCACGAATCAAAGGTAGCCCGACACCGCGAACGGATGCGCGCGGCGGGGCTGCGGCCTGTGCAGTTTTGGGTGCCGGACACCCGTTCGCCTGAGTTCGCGGCGCAAGTGCGCAAGCAATGCCAAAGCCTGAAGGGCGACCCAGCAGAAGCAGAGGTTTTGCGCTTCACCGAAGAGGCGGCATCGCACGTTGAGGGCTGGGAGTGATGCAGCGAGGCGACCTCGTGACGGTTTCATTGCAGGGTGACTACGGCAAACCACGACCAGCCCTGATCGTTCAATCAGACCTACTAACCGACTTGGAAAGCGTTGTGCTGTGCCCAGTGACAAGCGACCTGCGCAATGCCGCGTTTCGCGTCACCGTGGAACCGAATCCAGCTAACGGGCTGCGCGCACTATCGCAAGTTATGGTGGACAAGCTCTCGACGCTACCGCGCACCAAAATCAGTGAACCGTTTGGCCGCCTCGACGATGAGCGAATGAAAGCAATAGATAGGGCGCTCCTGTTGGTCGTTGGCGTTATTTGACCCGGTGCCGGAAAAATCTGGGATTCCGGCTTACTCGGTATCGCGCCGGAATTTTCGGCGGTTCCGGCTTAAGTCGGTTCGCTGTTCCATTGCGCCGGGATGGCGGCACATGCGCCGCCTTGTCCGTCAAACGATCATTAGTCGGCCAAGCCGGTCACTGTCCGGCAATGCGCTTGAATAACGGGTTGTCGGACATTATGATAGGCGGACGGAAAAACGGACAAAAGGGGCGGTAATGGCACTCATCGGCTATGCGCGGGTATCGACGGCTGAACAGGACACCGCCTTGCAGACGGATGCACTGCGCAAGGCGGGCTGCGAGCGCGTCTTTGAGGACACGGCTTCCGGGGCCAAGGCCGACAGGCCCGGCTTGGCCGCCGCGCTGGCCTATCTGCGCGACGGCGACGTGCTGGCCGTCTGGCGGCTGGATCGGCTCGGGCGCTCGATGCCACACCTCATCGAGACAATCGGCGCGCTGGAAGCGCGTGGCGTCGGCTTCCGGTCGCTGACAGAAAGCATTGACACCACCACACCGGGCGGGCGGCTCATCTTCCACGTGTTCGGCGCGCTGGGCCAGTTCGAGCGCGACTTGATCCGTGAGCGCACCAAGGCCGGGCTGACCGCTGCCGCCGCTCGCGGGCGCAAGGGCGGGCGCAAGCCGGTTGTCACTGCCGACAAGTTGCAGCGGGCGCAGGAGCATATTGCCAACGGGCTGAACGTCCGGGAGGCTGCTACACGGCTCAAGGTGAGCAAGACGGCCCTATACGCCGCGCTGCAAGGCGGGAGCGAGCAACCATGAGCCGCAAGCAAAGCAGTGCCTTCGTCACGACCAGAAAGGGCTTTTGCTATCTCACGGTCAAAGTCGGCAGGAGCAATTACAACATCATGCGGATTCGCAATTACACGCTTGAGCCGCAGGACAAGCGAGACATGCGCCGGTTGTATCCCGACTATCTCTTTGACTGGAAGAAGATCGGCCAGCAGCTTGCCGAAAAGAGGGAGGTATGCAGAACCTACCGCTCCAAGCGTCAAGCGCCCCGGAGCACGGAACGTACCTCAGACCCGTTCGTCATGGTGTCGTATGACCCAAGGACGCGCACGGTCTACGCATCCGACACCTGCGATTCAATGGCATTGCTTGACGCTGTTCTGCACATGGAACGCTCCCGCAAAAAATAGCCCCGACAGGCCGTGCAGCCGACTCCTGACATTCCGTGCAGTCGCCTTCTGAAAATGACACCCGCGCGTGTAATCGGTCAGATTTACCGCGTGCAATCGCTCAGAAAACGCGCCGGGCCCAGAGCTTCGCCCCTGGTGCCGGTGGCCGCGCCGTGGCGCGTGTAATCGGTCAGATTCTGGCGCGTGCAATCGCTCAGAAATGAAGCCCGGCGCGGCTTTCGGGCTTGTTCTATGAGTTCCTGAAACCTTGTTGAATGAGTTCCTTTGAAAACGGGGGGTGTTGTTCTATGAGTTCCTACCCCTTGTTCCATCGGTTCCTTGGTGTTGTTGTATGAGTTCCAGCCGGGGCGGTTTTCCACAGCGTAACCCCGCGCCAGTGCTGGGTTTTCTCGCTTTGCCCCGACCGAGCTAACCCTTTCTTTAACCTTTTATTTAACCGTCCCCGGTGTGCATAAAGTTGTCCACAGGACGGGCGACCGTGGCGCGCGGGGGGAAGCAATTCGAGCGGCCCTGACGGGCCGGGACATGGCTCGCTGCGCACCTCCCTTCGGGAGTTGACTTGCGCGCATACCACGAAGGGGCTTCGCCCCAATAAGTGACCCCGCAAGCGGGGTAGAGCAGGCCCCCAGGGGCTGCGCCCCTCGTCATCGGCTTAGGCCGATGCCTCACCGCTGGAATTCAAGGAAGACATGAACCGCCCGCGCCCTTCGGCGCAGAGAAAGCGGCCACAAGGGCCGCAAAACAGCTCAGGCGGCACGATCAGCGACCAGCCAAGGCCCCACCAGCCCGGCCAGCAGACCGGCGAGCCAGAAGCCGGAGGCACAAACACCCCTCAAAGCCGGGCGAACCACGTCACCGACCGGGCGACACCGGCCAACAAAAAAGATTAGTTTATTTGTTTGTTTGTTCGTTTCTTTGTTTGTTGTGATATAATGAGGCATCAACCACCAGGAGAACCACCATGCGCCCCGTTGAATTCACCCCTGAAGCCATCATCGAAGCCGGTCAAGAGCTGCAAGGCGCTGGCCGCAACATCACCGGCTTTGCCCTTCGCCAGAAAGTGGGCGGCGGCAATCCCACCAGGTTGAAGCAGGTTTGGGACGAACACCTTGCCAGTCAGTCGGTGCAGCAGGCCGAGCCGGTTGCAGAGCTGCCGGTAGAGGTTGCTGAAGAAGTGGCCGCAGTGACCAAGGCGCTGACCGAGCGCCTTGCCACGCTGGCTGTGGAACTGAACGACAAGGCCGTCAAGGCAGCAGAGCGCCGGGTTCATGAGGTTGTGCGATCCGCAGGCGAGCAGCGCGCGCAGGCCGAGCGCGAGCTTTCAGATGCAGCTCAGACCGTTGACGACTTGGAAGCGAAGCTCGACGAGGCCACCGGCCAGGTTGAAGCACTAGAAGGCAAACTCGCCGACGTGCAGGCCACCAGCCAGGCCCAGGCCGTGGAGCTGGCCCAAGTCCGCGAACGTGTCACCGTGACCGAGCAGACCGCCAAGACGGCAGAAGCCCAGCACGCCGCAGAGCTGGCCCGCATGAATGCCGCCATCGAGGCCGACCGTGCACGCCACCAACAGGAGGCCGAGCAGCTTCGCGCCGAGCTGGCCGACCAGAAGAAAGCCAACCAGGCCGCGACCGCCGAACGCGACCAGGTGCGGGCCGAGCTGGCGACCGTGAAAGCCAAAGCAGAAGCCGCAGACCAGGCGCACCAGGAACAACGCAAGACCGCCGAGCGCGAAGCCCAACGCGCCGCAGAGCGCATCGCCAAGGCCGAGGCTGACCAGGTGCAGGCCAACAAGGAAGCCAGCGCAGCCCGTGAGGATGCGGCCAAGCTGCGCGGCCAGCTCGAAGCGACCCAGGCCCAAGCCGCCGAGCTGCTGCGCGTTGTTGGTCAGAAGGGAGCCGACGCGGCCACGTCCACCGACGCGGCACCGGCACCGGCCAGGAAGGCACCACGCGCCAAGAAAGGGGCCTGAACATGGGTGTCCGGGCCGGTCAGGGCTTCGGAGTGCCCAAGCCTAAGCGCGGGCTTTGTCCAGGGTGCGCCCGGCGCGGGTTGACCCAATGGCGAGCCACGGCCTACGGCATGCTTCGCTGGTGCCAGTATTGCCAGCACAGCGAAGGTCAAGGGGTCTTTGACATGGTGACAGCCGGGCGCTGGCCAGGCGCGAGGCCTGTCACCACGCCGACCAAAGAAAAAGGCCCCGAAGGGCCGTTGGAAGTTGCGGAGGGATGACCCCAGCACCGGGGTTCAGAGTTTGGCAAGCGCAGCCAGGATCGCGCTGTTCAGTACGACATTCACCGACGTGTTTCGCGTGTCGGCGACTGCTTTCACCTGGTCGTAAAGCTCTACGGTCAGGCGTACAGAGGTCTTCAAGAGGGGCCTGTCTTCGTCTTTCGCTTCGCGTGCCGCCCGACCAGTCGGGAAGCGCTTCAGCTCAATTTTTCGCAGGTTGACCGTCTCAAGAATCATCGTCAGTTGCGACGAAAGATCACCTCTGTAGTGGTAAGCATTGCGCAGCAACTCGTTCGCCTGGTGCGTGAGCCGAACCGGGAAGGTCTTGATTTCGGCCATTGATATGCACCAACGTGATATAAAAGTTCCATTCTAGCGATTGTGAGGCGTTTTGGCGACAAAAACAGCCCGCCGGCGAGCTGTTCCTGTCACCAATCATCCCCGCGATTTACTGCGCGTTGCCGTAGACATACGGGCGGGGAAACACCAGGTCTTTGTCCACGCGAACATTGAACTGGTAGCCGGGGCGAATCTCGATTGTTGGCTGAACCCGGAGGTTCTTGCGGGCAATCTCGATGCCAAGCTGGCTCATCTGTTGCGCGACGGCGGTGCCTGCCGTCTGAGCTGGCGTAGGTGCCTGCCCGATCTGCTGATTGTTGTTGTTCTGCGTGATCTGGAATGCCGCGCTGAACAACGAGGTCAACAGGCCGAAGCCAAAGATGCGGCCATAGTGGTTGTTGATCTGGTCACGAAAGCCCGAGTAACCGCTTTCGTCCACGCCGCCCATGCCTTCGAGGTCAATCGAGCTGCCATCGGGGAAGATGATGCGCCGCCACACCACCAGCAGGCCGTTTTGACCATAGGCGACTTGACTGTCATACGTGCCCATGAGCTGCGCGCCCTGGGGCACCATCAAGAAGCGACCCGTCGCCGTGTCCCACACGTTTTGCGTCACGCGCGCCGTGATCTTGCCCGGCAAGTCGGAGTTGATGCCGTGCTCCATCGTGGCCGGAATGACCCATCCGGCTTTGACCTCGTACTTCGACAAGCCAGCCTTGCGGGTGGAATTGACGAAGTTGCGATCCGGCACCGCTTCCATGCTGCGAACGAAGTCCTCTTTGCGCTGCTGCTTGTTCTGATCGTCTTCTTCACGACCAGGCATAGACGCAGGCATGAGGCCGGGCGCGCGCTGGCCCTGCCCTTGCGCCGCCAGGGCTTGGAGCTGCTGAAGGGCGGTGCCACCAGCCAGGCCACCAGGAGCGCCAGGCGCTGCGCCGTTGGTGAACTGGAAGCCACCGGCACCCGCGCCGGAGCTTTGGGCCGTGGTGCCCGCTTCCATCGCTTGCTTCAATCGCGCCTCGCGTTCCTCGCGCAGCCGACGTGCCTTTTCGACGGCAGGGTCAATCGGGGCGGGGCCACCATTGACGCGCTGCTGATTGCCGAGGTTCGGCGCACCGTTGCCAGCCAAGGAAGGCCCGCCAGGCGTGCCAGGAGCCGCGCCAGGGGCCGCACCAACCAGCGGGGGAACCTGGGCAGGGGTCAGGCCGTCAGCGCCCGCATTGGGCGTTTCCAGCACGCCAGAACCGGGGTTCTTGACCGAGAAGCGCGCTTTGTCGTCCTGGGCCTTGCGCTCGGGCAAGTTGCCATCGGGGATGTCACGGGCGATTTGTTCACCGGCTTGCAGGGCGGGTGCCAGCTTGCTATTGGTGTTCTCGGGGTTGTCGTCCGCTGACTTCATGCCGGTAGACGGCTTGCGAGTGACGACACCCACCATGATTGCCATGAGCACCAGAACCAGCATGAACCCGGCGAAGGCGACCGCCTTCTTGTTGACCCGGACAACCCCCTTCGGTTTGGTCTTGAAGCCCAAACCATCGGGCGAGTTTTGCGGGCCGTCTTTTGGTTGAATAGTCGATTCAGCCATGATTAGTTACCCCCAAAGTTCCAGAACGTGCGGGGCTTGAAGCGCGCGTTGTTGGTGATGACGATTTTGCGTTGCTCGCTTCCCACGCCGAGAATCAATGCAGCACGGTCAAACAGGCGATCAACCTCATACCAGCCGTTGATAAAGCGCGAGTTGACAAGCTGCTCTTTGCCTTCGGTGTTCAACACGACCAGGACGGGAATTTCATCGGCTTTCGCGGTAGGCGGCAACTGGATGTAGGTCTTTTCGCCGTTGTCCAAAACTCGCACCGGACGGAAAGAGGCCTCGCCTTCCATGGAGTAATCGAACTTCAAGCGTTCGATGGACATTGCGGCCATGTCGGGAGCGACTTCAGCCTTTGCCAGCTCGCTACGTTTGGCGGCATAGACCTCCCAAGCTGCGCGGGCTTCTTCGGGGTAATTGAAGGCGACCCGCGCAACGTAGTCCGTTGAGCGAGAAACCAACCGGATGTAGTAATTCCGCTTGTCAGTCGGAATGACCAGGTTGGTATCGAGGCCGACTTCCTTCGGCTTGATGACCACCAAGGTTTGAGCCGTTTTGCCCGAGCCGCTTTCGGCTGGCGTGACGATCCAGCGCACGCTATCGCCGAGCTGAACTTCCTTGTTCACGCGCTCCCCGGCTTGCAGCTCGATCACGCACACGCGCAGCGGCGCGCACACCACAACCGGCAGGCCAGCGCCGAACGTGAACATGACACGGCCATCGTCGCCGACCGTGGGCTTGTTCTCAGCCGTGAGCCAATCCTTCGACTGGCCGACAGCGAGCGCGGCGCTCGCGTCTTGCTTCGCTTCGATGATGGTTTCCACCTTCTCACGAATCGGGGTTTCGACCGGAGGGCGGCGCTTCACCACGGGGCGCGGTTTCGCCGGAGCTTGCCCGCAAGAGGCGTTTTGCACCGGCTGGCAAGATGCCAGCGGCGCGGGCGCAGCCTGCACAGGCGCAGGCGCTGCCTGGGCGACTTCGAGGGCAGGCACAACCCGAGCCGGAGGGTTAGCGACCGTGGCCGGAGGCGTTGCCGGGGTTTGTGCCCAGGCGTTGACCTGGGCGAATGCGACAACAGCAGCGGTAAGAACGAATGACTTTTTCATGATGGAATCCCCTTTCACAGAACTTGCGACCAGCTCAGGTCAGTAATAAATACGCCGATGGGATTCACCCGAATCTGACGTTCGTTGGTAGGCGGGTTGAACGCCAGCGTGAGGTTTGCTTTCCAGCGCAATTTGTTGGTAATTGCGCCGGAGGTTGAGCGAGTGGTTTCTTCCCACTCGACTTGCCAGGTCTTGTCAGTGACAGGAATCACCGACGAAACTTCAGTGGTTACGCCGCTTGTGGCCGCGCGTGCGAAGGGTGGATCACCCTTGTAAAACTCATTGACGATCGACAGCGCCCGCGTGCCGTTGGAGAGCATCGCGTAGGTGCGATCAATCATTTGCCGCTGGGCAATGCCGTCAGAAACAACGCCGCGCGCATCGGAAATGAAGCGGGCCAACAGGGCTTTGACGACGCGCTCATCGGTCTTGCCCATTTGGTCAGCTCGCGCGACCGGCACCACCGAGCCGAGCTTGTCAACTTGCACGACGTAGGGCACCAGCTTGTTTTGCGTTGCCATCGTCACCAGGCCAACGGTTTGCACCAGGCAGACACCCAGCACGCCGAAGGCCATGAGCCGCCAGTTCTTGGCGCGCGAAATGTAGGAGCCATAACGCTCATTCCACTCGCGCCGCGCGTCGAGGTAGGGGTCATTGATGACCTGATTACTTGACCCTTTTGTATCAGCTACAGGGGTCGGTTCTTTCTTGGAAGCCATGTGCTATCTCTCCTTAATCGTGTTGAGCGTCGAACTTGATGGAAACCGTTGCCGGGGCGGCGGCATCGGAGGGCAACTGCGGCGGGCGCACTTGTTGAAGATCACGGAACCGATCTTCAAAACCGGGGGCTTGCGCGGTTTGCGCTTGCGCCTTTTCCTGCACCCCGCTGGGGGGCGTGGCGGGTGTTGTGCTGGCCGCTGGCCCCGTACTGGCCGGAGCTGAAGACCCGAGGGCCGAATCAGCCGCGGCGCCTACGGAGGCAACGCTTTCGGCGGTGCTACCACTGCCAGGCGCGGCGCTGGCCGGAGCTGCCGCCGTCGATCCTGGGCTTGCCCCCTTCGGGTCAAGCATCGAAGCGAAATCACCGCCCGCAGGCGTGGCCGAGGCCAGGGATGCAGGCGAAGCAACTTCAGCAGCCGGGGCCGAGGGGGTCACGGAGCCACCAGAAGGGGCCGTAGGCGCGGCGCTGGCCGTGGCCGTGGGGGTAGGTGCCACCGGGGCGCTTACGGCGCTTCCTGCGCCCGCTGGTGCGGCCACCGTTGCCGCAGCAGATCCACCAGCCGAAGCCGGGGCGGCAGCGCCCTCGCCTGCCGCCGAGCTGGCCGAAGAAGATCCACCGGCAGGGGCTGCGCCTTCAGCAGCCGGGGCGGCGGGCTGGGCGGGAGCCGGGGGAGCCGGAGGCGTGGCCGGGGAGTTGGCCGCGCTCATTTCAGCGGTGCGGGCCGTTGAAATGTCGGCCATGCGCCCGCCCTTTGTCGGGGCGATGGCATCGGCCATGCGGTTGCTGGTGTCCCGAGCAGCCGAGGTGCCCATGTTGCCCAGCGTGGCAACTGCGCGACCGAGGCCTGTCGCGCCTTGTGCGCCTGCCTCACCCCAAGCGGCTTTCGCCGCCGAGGCAACACCACCGGCAGACTTCGCGGCGCTCAGAGTCGATGCGGCACCGGCAGCACCGGCACCGACGATGCCCGCACCCACCATGCCAGCCGTGGCCGCAGCAGCGCCCGCCGTCAGAGTCGGGCTACCGGCCAGCATCGAAGCGGCCATCGCGGGAATCTGAATCGCCATGAACATCAAAAGCACCGACCCGCCGAGCACGGTCAAAATGATGTTGAAGACCGGAACGCCAGGCGTGCCAATGGTGGCGAGCATGGCTTTCCAGGTTTGTGCTTGCGTGTTGCCGATGCCAATAATCAGATACAGCATGAACAGCTTCACGCCCGTAGCGACCGCATAGCCGATGAATTTCTGAACGAAATCCGTTGTCCAACGTGACCCACCAAAACCGAGGAACAGCAGGCCCGCCGAAATGGCGATATAGCTTTCGACCAGGGCGACCAGGAGCTGACCGGCAATAACCGCAAAGGCCAAAACAATCACGATGGCCGACAAACCAGCAATCACAATCGACGCGAAATCATCCCAAAGGCTCATGTTCTTGATGCCTTCGAGCATGGTTGCCGCGTTATCAAGGCCAGTCGTGAAGACTTCCGAAGGCGACAAACCACCGGAACCACCAGCAGCGGAGCCAGCACCGACAAAGCTATCAATAATGAGCGGAATCCAGACCGGGCCATTCAGCAGCAAGGCATAGAAAATCCCGATCCACATGATTTTCTTTGCGACCGCTGAAATGAACGATTGAAACTCGTTCTTGTCCAGCGCCCAAACCGCAAAACTCCAAGCCAGCTCAATCGTGGCAAGCAGCATGAAAAGGCGGTTCGCGTATCCCAGCAGCGCGCCAGTCCAGCCGGTTGCAGCCGTCTTGTATGTCTGCGCGATGTTGTCAAGAATCCCGGTGTCGGCATGAACCCGAACCGAGAAAAACAGAACAGCCAAGGCGACCAAGAAACCGGCAGAGCGAAACCGTTTAACCGGGTCAGCGGGCTTTTTATGGCTTTTGAATATCACGCGAACCCCCTGCAAAATGTTTGAACTGTTGGGGCTTGTCCGAAGGCTTTGCGAACATGAGTTCGCTACGTGCCTTGCGCGCAGAGGCGCATTCTTGCGAATCGGACTTGCCGCATTGATCGAGTACCTGCTTCAGCTTTTCAGGATTGCCCTTCAACTCAGCCACCAGCGCCGCATCCGGGGCGGTGCGGGTAATGGTGACGGTTTCGCCACCCTTACCCTTCAGAGTCACGGTTTCCTGCTTTTCGCCGCAGGCCGTAAGCGCCAGTAGCGCCGCGAGCGTCAGGGCAATTTTCATTACTGCGAACCCCCCTTGAACTGGGTGTAAGGACGCACCGGGCTTTGATAGCTGAAGGCATCTTCCTTCGCCGCCTTGATGGTGTCTTCCTTGTTCTGCTGCGCGGCCAGGTAGGTGTTTTGAGACTGGAGCTGGAGCATCATCAATTGCCGCAGCTTTTGGAGCTGCTGAACCTGTTGCTCTGCAATCTGACTACCGGCTTGAATGGCCTGCATCTGGCCCTGGGCACCGGAAGACATGCCGCGCAGTTGCTGCAAAACACCTTCTTCAGTCGCAAACTGTTGCGACTGAAGGCCAGCGGATTCAAGCGCGCCCTTCAAGCTATCCATCGTGGTACTCGACCACTTTTTGTATTCCGTCTTGTAATTGAACCCAGCCGGAAACTGGAAGCCTTTGAAGGTTGCTTGAAACTGCGAACCGATGTTCGTCGCAGAATAGGCCAGTGCCTGCCCTTGCTTGACCAGGTTAGCCACGCCCGACAGTTCATTGGTAATCTGCCCCCAAATCTGATTCGGGATATTCAGCGTGTTCGTGACCATGTTCTGGTACTGCTGAATTTGCGTGTTCCACTGCTGCAACTGCGTGGCGTAGGCTTGGGCCTGCTGCAAATACGACTGAACCAGCTCGATATTGTTGGCGAGCTGGGTGATTTCAGTCGAACCGCCGAAACCAGCCACAGAACCCGCCCGCGCCATCGGCGCAGAAAAAATGAGGGAAGTCACCAGCGAGGCGATGAACGTTCTTTTCAACATTGCAATTTCTCCTTAATTGAGGCGCAACCAATAATTTGCCCAATCCTCATAACCCCGCGCACGGAGCCATTCGGCAGGCCACTTTTCACCATGTTGAGCGATGAAACGATCCACCAACGCAACATCTTCTTTGCCGGAAACACCGACAAAACTCAGGGTGACACCGCCTAAACCAAGCTGGAACAGGCGACGACCGAGAGAACTCATGTAGTAATAATGGCGCTTCGGTGTTGCCTGGGCGATGATGTCAATTTGCCGCTGATTCAAGCCCAACACCTTGTAAATGCCGCGCGAGGTTTCGTTTCTCGCTTCGGAATTGGGCAAGAGAATCTTGGTCAAGCACGATTCGATAATCACGTCACGAATCGGCGAATTGAACACGTCCGAAAGTGATTGCGTGAACATCCAGACCGCGCAGTTTTTGGAGCGCAGCACCTTCAACCACTCGCGCAGTTTTTCCTGAAACATCGGATGCCCCAGGGCCAACCAGGCTTCGTCAATCGAAAGCACCGTGGGCGAGCCGTCCAGGCGCTTTTCGACGCGACGGAACAGGTACAGGAGCACCGGGACGACGTTCTTGTCGCCCAGGCCCATGAGTTCTTCCATCTCGAAGACCATGAACTTGCTGCTGCCCAGGGTATCGACCTCCGCATCAAGCAAGGTGCCCATCGGCCCCGACACCGTGTAATGCTCAAGAGCTTCGCGGATGCTCAATTCCTGCACGTTGGCAACGAACTCGGTTAGGGTGCGAGTCGGGCTTTGCTTCAGCAGCTCAAGGCCTTGCGCGATCTTGTTGCGCAGGTTCGGAGTCATCGCCAGCCCTTGCAGCACGCAAGCGGTTTCGATCCACTCAGCGGCCCAAGCGAAATCACTGCGGGAGTCAATTTCCTTGAGCGGGCAGAAGGCCAAAGCCGTTTTGTCGCGCCCGATGTCGTAATGCTCGCCGCCCGAGGCTTTCGCCAGGGCATAGAGGCCATACTTCATGTCGAACGCGAACACCTGGGCATTCGGGTAGCGGAACTGCTGCGCGATCAACAGGCCGAGCAGGGTTGTTTTCCCTGAGCCAGTCGGGCCGAGGCCGAGCATATGGCCCACGTCGCTAACGTGAGTGTTCAGCCGGAAGGGCGTAGAGCCGTTTGTCGCGGCATAGGCCAGGGGCGGGCTATCCGGGGGATAGAAAGGGCAAGGATGATGGTCTTGCCCCGCCCAAATGGCCGTAGACGGCAACAGGTCTGCCAGGTTGAGGGTATGCAGCAATGGGCGACGGATGTTTTCGACACCGTGACCAGGCAGCGAACCGAGCCAGGCTTCCACCGCGTTGATGGTTTCCAGGCGGGCACCAAAGCCGAGGTTTTGGATGATCTTGCGAACCTCTCGAACCGCTTCCTCCATGAGCGTCAAATCTTCTTCAAAGAGGATGATGTTCGCGCTGTAGTAGCCATACCGCACCAGGCCGCTATCGGCTTCAGCCATCGCGGTTTCCACGTCGCCGCTCATTTCAGCGGCATCGTGGTTCACTGACCCGTTCGCAGTCTGAAACATTTGGTCTTTGAAGCCGCGAACCTTTTGCTTCCACTTGCGGCGCATGCCATCGAGCAGGCTTCGCGCGACAAAGCCATCCAGGAACTGAAACCGTGTTGACCAACGGTATTCAAGCGCCAGGTCATCGAGCGCGGCCAGAATGCCGGGGTAGCTCTCCTGGGGGAACCCATCGAGGGCGATCACGCGCATGTGCTTGGTGCCCACGCGCGGCGCAATGCCGCCGTAGAACTCGACATTGCCGATGATGGTGTCCAGGTACATGCTGACCGGGGGGAGGTTCACCGGATGGTTCTCGCCAGTCACGCAAAAATGCAGGTACTGAAGCATTCCATCGCGGATGTGCTCGCGCCCGAAGTCGTCGATGTAGGCTTTGCCTTGCATGCGTTCGAGCATGAAGATCGCGCCGAACTGATCTTCAATTTCAAAGATGGCATCCTTGAATTGCTTCAAGTAGCGCGCGCCCACGTTGGCCGTGCTGGCTTCCTCGCCGTCGAACATCATGCGAGTCATGCGGCCTTCGGTCTTTGTGGGCGGCAAGAAGGTCAACGTCAGGGCGTAGGCGCTTTCGTAGTGCGCGCCTTCGGCCATGAACTGCATGCGCCTTTCTTCGTCAATGGCTCGCGTGGTGCGATCCGGGAAGGCACCGCGCACCGGGTAGCCGGGCGCTTTGCGACGAATCTCGTCGCAATGGATCATCCAGCCGGAGCCGAAGCGCAATGCGTTGTTGAGGCGAGCTGACACAGCGGCCAGCTCATCGGGCGTGCTACTTGCCAGGTCTTGCCCCCGGAAGTACCACGAAGCCATGAGGGCACCATCCTTGCAAAGCATGATGCCGTTGTCGATCATGGCCGCGTAGTTCAGCCGGTCGGCGAGGCCTTCTTCTTTTGTGCGGTATTCGAGTAGGTTCAGCACGATTACCGTCCTTTCCAGGTAAGGGGCACCGAGCGCGTTTTCCCGCACCAGCGAGCCGATGGCGGGAGATAGCTTTGGTACTTTTGATGACGGATGAACACGGGCCTGATGATCGGGTCAGCCTTTCCCAAGCGAGACAGGATGCCGACGGAGACAAGCCAGAAGGCAATGCCCATCACGACGCCCCACCACGTACCCAGGGAGAAGACCAGAATCCCGGCCAGGAGGCCCGCGCCGAGCACCAGCTCACGATCACCACCCAACAACAAAGTTGGGCGGTTCAGTGACCGATGAATCGGGATGCGGCGCGGGGCTTCCATGCTCACACCACGGCGGCGGTAATGCCGAACAGCGCAGTCATGAAGCCAGCGCCGAAGACCAGGAAGGAAATTGCCAGAACCAGGAGCAACGCCTTCCGGGTGAACTCCCCCAGCTCGCCGCCGAAAATCAGCGTGCCACCGGCAGCGGCCATCGCAATGATGGAGATACCGAGGGCCACCGGGCCGGTCAGGCTGTTGGCGAGGGTTTGAAGCGGAGCTTCCCAGGGCAAGCCACCACCGCCACCGCCCGCGAAGGCAGCGCCAGTGAAGCCGAGTTGAACGAGAACGAGCGCCACCAGGCGCATGAAACGGTTTTTCATCTTGAATCCTCTAAGTGATGAATGAAAGGGAACAGGTACACAGGGAGTTAAATCGTCCGAACGCGGTACTCCCCACTTGCCGCGTCGAATCCGTCAATGGCAATAATTTCTTTGACTGCGCGCCCTCCTTTGGCTTCTTTGTCTTTGCTGATGAAAATGACGACGTTCACGGCCTCGCCAATTAGCCCACTCACCATTTCAGGGGTGTAGTTCGATGCTTCGGGAGCTTCGGCAATCAGGCTTTGCAAGCGACTGAGGGCCAAGCGGCCACTGTTCGCGTGCAAGGTGCCTGCGCCCCCTTCGTGGCCGGTGTTCCAGCTCTTGAGAAGCGCCATCGCTTCGCCGCCGCGCACTTCGCCGACGATGATCCGGTCAGGCCGGAATCGCATCGTGGACTTGAGGCAGTCGTTCATGCTGAAGCCCGAGAAGGCGCGCATGGTGACGTAATCCTCTGCCGCGCATTGCAGCTCGCCAGTGTCTTCAATGATGACCAGGCGGTCATGCGGTGCGAGGGTCGAAATCGCGTGAATGATGGCGTTCAGGAGAGTGGTCTTGCCGCTGCCGGTGCCGCCAGCGACCATGATGTTTTTGCGGTTGACGCAGCAAAGCCAGATGAAATCGAATTGCTCTTGGGTCAGGATGCCAGCGGCCAAGTAGTCTTCCAGGGTGAAGACGCGGCGCGCTTTCTTGCGGATGGTGAACGACACCGAGGCGACCACTGGCGGGGCCAGAGCTGAAAAGCGGCTCAGATCAAGGGGAAGCTCGCCTTCGAGGCGAGGCTTGTCGTAACCGACAGTCGTGCCGAGCATCGCGGCCACGGTGGACACGATGCTTTCAGACTGCGAGGGCAGCAAGTCGCCAGCGTGGTACTTGCCCACGCCGAATTTCTCGACCCAGAGCTTGCCGTCAGGGTTGAGCATGACTTCGATCACTGCATCGTCAGCGAGAGCGTCAAGGATGGTTGTCCCGAGTTCCCTCTTGAGCTTGACGATCAGCCGTTCTCTTTGTTCTTCATTCATGGCTTTAGGTCAGGGTGCGTTTTGTGGTATGTTTATATCACGTTAGCACAGAAAGGACAAGATGAGCAAACCAGACTTCACGAAAATCGCCGTTCAAAAACAGGTCGAGGCGATGGGCTGCGCCACCTTCGAGGTGGGCATGTTTAACCCGCAGTACCAGGACAAGCAGACGGGCGAAATCGGCGAGCGCATGGAGCTTCGCACTTGGAGCAAGGACACCTTGCTCAAGGACGAAACCATCGGCCACCTGAAGCTCAAGAACATGAAGGGCTGCAACATCTACATTCGGCCAGCCGGTGAGCATGGGCTGACGCTCGTTGACGACCTCAAGGGCGCGACCGTTGACCAGATGAAGGCGACCGGCTTCCAGCCCGCCGCCGTGGTGGAAACCAGCCCTAACAATTATCAGGCGTGGCTCAAGCACGGCCAGGAGCTGCCCAAGGATGTTTCAACAGCCGCAGCGCGCCTCTGCGCTGAAAAATTTGAAGCTGACCACGGTAGCGCCGACTGGCGACACTTCGGGCGACTGGCGGGCTTCACCAACCGCAAGCCGAAGTATCAGATGGAGAGCGGCCACTTCCCTTTCGTGAAGCTGCGCGAGCACAGCGGCCAGGAGTACGACCACCGAAAGGAACTCATACAACAAGCCGAAGACGTGATCGCCCAAGAGCGCGCGACCGAACAGCAGCGGCGCGAAGCGTGGCAGAACCGGCCAGCCGCCCAGGAGCGCCAGGGCCTGAAGACCATCGACGACTTCAGACACGACGCGCGCTATGGCGGTGACAACACGCGGGTTGACCTTGCCTATGCCACCTATGCGGTTTCTCATGGCGTGCCATCGCATGAGATCGAGGGCGCACTTGCGAGCCGCGACTTGTCGCACAAAGGTTCACCGAAGCGGCAACAGGAGTACATCGACCGCACTATCGGCAAAGCGACCGAGCGCGCTAGGGGCGGCGTAGGGCGTTGACTGGTGACAACTGGCCCTAACCTGGTTGCTCAATTTGTCCCCATCGTGTACTATTCACCATAGGGCGCTTGCCCAGGTTGGAACACTTGTCAAGGAACAAATACATGAGCACGATAGGGCACCGTGAATGATGCAACAGACCGCGCCGCAGAATTAAAAAAGCTCCAAGCGTTTGCCAACACAAACGACTTGACGATTGAGCTTGCGAACAAAAAGGGCGGGGTCTACGAAGGACGCATGGGAGTCCACACAGATCACTTCATCACGCAGAACGTCGGAGGACGAAAACTGATCGTGCATGACAAGGCGCTAGTCGGTCAGGCGTTGCCACCAGGGCAAGACCTACGCATCGACTACAGCAGCAAGGCCCCAGCCGTCACGCACATGGGGCCAACTCGAAACAAGGGATTGAGCAGGTAAAAGGATGGTGACAGCCGGGAGCTGGCCAGGCGCGAGGCCTGTCACCAATCGACGCGCAGCGGCGTTTTCCGCGACGCTAGGGGCGAGCGGGCAAACCGGCTAAAATCAGGGCATGGTTTGTAGGCACTTTCGCTGAGAGCTTCACGCCATACCCCAAGGGGCGCTTTCGAGCGCCCCTTTTCACTTTGTACGCCAGCCAACGGTTTTGCCCTCCTTCGCGGTGCCGTAGCAAAAGCCGTCCTTGGTTGTCCAGCCGGGGCCGGAGCATTCAAGCAGCGCCTTCGCTTGACCGAGTTCAGCCAGGCGCACCGCCGCCCTGCCCTCATCACCGGCCAACACTCGCCCAGCTCGAACGGCATCGCTATCGCTGGCCGTCCGAGCGACCCAATAGCCACCGCCGAAGCTCACCCCAGCCAGGACAACGCACACCGCCCCGGCCACAGCAAACCACTTCGAGGCGTTGACGTTGCGGTTCGCCTTCGCAACGTCTTCGATCAACCGCGCCGCAGTGCTGCGCGAGTTCTCGACTTCCTCATTGATCCGAAGCGTTGCTTGCGCAATCGCTTCAGCCGTGCGGTGCGTGGCCTTGGTGTCCACCTGGGCCAGCAGCGCCCGCGCGGCTTGCTCAATCTTGGCCGGAATCGGTTCGAGCTGGTCAACGATGGCTTTCGCCGTGTCTTCCAACGCGAGCTTGTTCAGCTCGACCAGGATGAAGGCCGGATCATCTTCATCGAGACGCACTTTCAGGCGCTCGACGATGGCCGCGATCATCTTGCCCTTGTCCACGTCAGAACCCCACTTCGTCAAGCTGCGCGAAGATGTCCTTTTGAACGGTCTTGATCCGTTGCTTCGCCATGATCGTGAAATCGGAACCGCCGAGCACTTCGCCGAAGGTCAGCTTGCGGGAGGCCATTTCTTCAATATCGCGCCCGAAAGTGTCCTGGTTGCGTTTGGCGATACGAACGATGCCGCGCACCTTCGAGGCGTTTTCGGTATAGGCCTTCATTTCATTGAAGGCTTTGCCGTTGTGCTCGATGGCACCGAAAAACTCATTCAGCCAAACCACAATGTTATTGGTATGGGTTTGTTCGGCCAGGGCTTTGAAGCCTGAAAGGGTATCAAGCAGGGCTTGACCGCCAGTAACCACGCAATGGATGAAAACATCGCGGCCAGCTTCTTGAAGCATGCCAATTGCGTTGTTTTCAATCAGGTAGTTCGACAGCGGCACAAAGCTCGAAGCGCCGTTGTCAACGACATAGATACCGTCCTCAGACAAAAGGCGCTCCATCAACGAATCGAAATTGCGTTCGTCGATTTTGGAGCCTTCCATCAATTTGACGTGCTGGGCGTTCAAAGCCTTGTAGTTCATCAAGGTTTGATTCACCGGGTCAGTGTCGATGCACTTCACGTCAGCGCCAACGCTGCCGAAATACTGCGCCAGGAGGGCCGAGACAAGGGATTTACCGACACCGCCCTTGCCTTGCAGGGTGAAATGCACCGCCGAAGGGGTTTGTTTCACTGCTGCTGCCTTTTCCACTTTCTCAACCGCGATTTTCTCTGCTGCCATGTTTCTAACTCCTTAAATAAGATCGTCTTCGGAAATGTCCTTGGTGCCGCCGTAGTTGAACCCGGTCGGCTTCTTTAGCGGGTTCTCAGGCGGTTTTTCTGCCCGAGGGGTGGCTACCCCCTTCGCTTCAGTCCTTGCGTGGCTTGTGGCCTCCTTTCCTGCCCTGCTGGGCATGTTGGCTGTTGAACCCTTTCCCAAGCCGACAGGCGGGGCGGGTAAGGTCTTCGAGCTGCGCTTTCTGGCCCTGCACAACTCATTGCGCAGGTTCTTCAGGGTTGTTTCGTAGCCTTCAGCCGCGAGTTCAGCAACGATGACTTCTTGCCTCACTCCGACTGCAAGCCGGGCCTCGATAGAGGCCAGGCGCTCACGAATGACCCCGGCAAGACTCTGAGACTGCTTAGTCTTCACATACACGCTCCTTTCTGCCTTGGTTGCTTAGATTATGCTGATGTTTTGCTTATGCGTCAAGCTGTTTGCTTACGTTTCGCTTATTTTGTGCTGATGTTCTGCTGATGTCAAGCCCCGGAGTGCTTATGTTCTGCTTATCTTTTGCTGATCCACGACACGGAGCGCAGCGATCCACCGAGGGAGCGAAGCGACCGGAGACACAAAGACCGCAAACCAACCACCAAAACCAAATTTAGTGGAACATAAAGAACGGCAGACGTTAGGGGGTTGCTTTCGCTGTTTTTCATTGATTGCGTCTAGCTTTGCGGTGTCGTACAATGTGGCTTTCTTGTCTGCCAAATGGCTGTCAAATGAGCGCAAAAAAACCAGCTACCAGGCTCACCATTCGCCTACCTGTAGACCTCGCAGAAGCCGCCGCAGAGGCCGCCAAAGAGGCAGGCATGGCCGTTTCTGACTACCACCGCTTCGCCTTGCGCCAGGCGGTTGACCGCCAGAGCGCAGCCGCCGAAATGGCGGCAGTCGAAGAACGCATGGCAGCGCAGCTCACCCGGTTGCATCGCCGGTTCGGCCAGCTCCACCAGGCGCAGCAATTCCAGTTCGCGGTTCTCGACCAGTTCATGAAGATGGCCCTCACGCTCGAACCGGACTTCGCCGACGAGGCCAGCCGAGCCGCCGCGCGGGCGACCGGGCGCACCAGGTACAAGGCCCTTATGGACAGCGTGCCCGGCGCACTGGACTCCCCTCTTTCCAAGGCCTTCGAGGCCTTCATTGCCGAGGCCGGTGAATGAGCGACGAGGGCGACAAGTTCAAGGTCAAGGCGAAAGCCAAGGCCAAGAACGACGTACAGGGGTTTTCAAAGGCCTTTCGCGCCTTGCGTGCCCTGACGCGCCAGTCAAAGCGGCCCGGTGCTGGGGGCAGTTCCGGCAGCTCGCGCCCTTCGCGCGGTTCGCCGGTTGCCAAAGCGGGCGGCAGTCAGCAGCGGTGCAGCGTGCGACTGACCTACGCGAAAAATAAGGGTGACGGCCAATGGGCCGCGCATGGCAAATACATCGCCAGAGAATCCGCAGCGCTCGAAACCGAGCTGGAAAAGGTTAGCCAGGCAGAACAAGCCGCAGAGCTGGCCCAGCAGCAAGCCAGCGAAATGCTGGAACCCGACCAACCCACCTTAACCCCGGAGGAAATTGCAAATGGACATCCAGGACGATCCGATATTCCCGGAGGACGATACGACATCGACCCCGCCCGAGCCGATGCAGGACGAATTAGCGCCCTACATAAGCCCTACCTTAGCCAGTATCAGCGCGAAGGAGCGCCCCGATCCCTCAACAGTGTGCGAGGTTTGTCCAGCATCGGTGTGGTTCACTTCCCCGGCAGGGCTGAAATGCTTTTGCCGGGTAATGCACCTGGTCACATGGAGCAAGGAGGAACCCAACGACCTGACGCACTGCGACGGGGAAGTAATGGCAAATCTGGAGCGGATGGAAAAGGCAAACAAGTAAAAGGCGCTCGCGGGTTTGGCAGCTCAGGCGATGACATGCCTATCGCTGAAACCCTTGCCGATTGGCAAAAATCCAAGGACGAGCACCTTTTCAAGCTCATTATTTCCCCTGAATTCGGCGAGCGCATGAATATGCACCAGCATACAAAGCAGCTTGTCGCGCAGATGGAAAAAGACCTGGGCACGCCGCTTCAGTGGGTGGCCGTGGAGCACTTCAACACCGAGCACCCTCACGTTCACCTTGCGGTGCGTGGCATCGACGCACAGGGCCAGCCATTGCGCATCGGTAAGGAGTACATCAAGAGTGGCTTGCGTTCGAGGGCGCAGCAACTCGCCACAAACCAGCTTGGCTACCGGACAGCCGACGACATGAAGCTCGCCGCCGAGCGCCAAGTCGTTCAACAGCGGTTCACGGACATCGACCGGGCTTTGCAGAAGAAGGGCCAGGACAAGGGCGACAGCTACCAGCTCGACTACAGCGGCAGGATTCCGACCTCCCCCGCGATCCGCGAGGCCCGGCTTCGGGAAATCCGCAGGTTGCAGCAGCTCGCGGCAATGGGACTGGCCCGCAAGACGGGGCCGCTATCGTGGAAGGTTGACAAGTCTTTTGAGCAGGCCTTGAGGCAGATTCAAACGGCCAATGACCGCCTGAAGTCGCTCCATGAACAACGTGCCACGTTGTCAGACCCAAGGCTTCCCCTGGTGGCGACGGATACCCGCAACATCAAGCGCCTGGCGGGCCGCGTAATTGGCACCGGACTCGACGAAAATCGAGGGATACCCTACTTGCTACTTGAAGGAACTGACGCAAAGGTGCATTATTTATATCACGATAAGGCGATAGACGAGGCTCGACGTGCCGGGAAGATGCAACCCGGTTCATTCGTTGAGATTGAACGTCGCTTTGCCGAGGGTGAAGACGGTCGAAAGCGCGCGCAGATCGTCGTCACCGACAAAGGGAACGCTGAAGCCCTGTTGACCAACCAGAAGCACCTAGCCAAAGAGGCGCTGCGAGGCGCTATCAAGCAGCCGGAATTGCCCAAGCCGGGCAACTTCGGAGGCTGGTTAGGCCGGTATCACCAAGCGGTGGCCCATCGGGCTACGCAGCTTGTTTCTCAAGGTCAGCTCAAGCCCGGGCCAAACGGGTACGAGTACCAGCCAGCGCGCGCAAAAACCCGCTCAAGGAGCTGACTTTATGAAACTGAAACACACCCTGACCGCCCTTGCGGTTGCCCTGCCCTCGCTGGCCTTTGCCCAGGCATCGGCCACGAAAGAGGACTACTGCTATGGGGGCTATGGCGACGGCGGTTGCTCGCAGACCGTCTCGACCGTGACCGTGCAAATCAACGTGCCGCCCGGCGATGCGGGCAAGCCTGGTGCCTTCTTCATCGGCGCACGCGCGACGACCGGCACCCCCGGCAACATCACCAATATCAACTACGACACGCAAGGCCTTTGGCTGTTCACGCCGAGCGGCTGGGTGGCCTTCAACGGCGGCACTTACACCCCGGTCGAATACTTCGCGGGCCTGCCCAGCGGGCGGCAATACGTCGTGGTCAATCAGCAAGACCTCTGCCAGTTCGTGGTCGATAAGAACATGGAGCTTTGGGCCGGTTATGGCGTGCTGCAACCCGACAAGGAGCAGGCCATCAATACCTACTACTCCATCAAGGCACCGCGCATCCCGCCCGAGCACTTGCGCGCCGTCTATGTCTACAACGACATGAAGGACGCGAAGAAATATTGGAACGTCCTCAACATGCCCGCCTGCTACTACGGCGGCAACGGTGGCGGGGGTAACTGAGCCATGAACACCGCGACCCAAAACCCCACCGGCCAAGTGCCCACCAAGGAAGACGACATCGGAGCAATCCCGCTCGAAGGTTCTGGTTTTGAAGACCAGCAGCCCGACCAACAAGAGAACGAAAGCGAGGCATAACATGGCTGAACAATCGCGCGAGAAAGCGAAGCGCGACTTCCGGCAGGAAGCGACTGACCTGATCGTAGACATGCTCGAAAAGGGCACTGCACCGTGGCAACGTCCTTGGGACAAGAACACCGCCGCGCAGCAGCTCCAAATGCCCCACAACGGCGCTACAGGCCGCGCCTACACCGGAGGCAATGCCCTTTACCTCATGGCAAAGGGCATGCAGCAGGGTTACGAAGACCCGCGCTGGATGACCTACGAACAAGCCAACTCGAAGGGCTGGCAAGTTCGCAAGGGCGAGAAGGCAACACACGTTGAATTCTGGCAGTTCGACAAGACCGAGAAGGTCAAAGACCCGACCACCGGCCAGGTGCGCGAGCAGCGCGTCAAACTCGACCGCCCTATCCAGCGGCTCTATGCAGTCTTCAACGCCAAGCAGATCGACGGCGTTCCCGCGCTGGCACCCCAGCAGCGCGAGGAATGGCAGGCCATCGAGGCGGCAGAGCGCGCCCTGAAGAACTCAGGCGCGAAGATCACGCACAAGGGCACCGAGGCGTTCTACCAACCAGGTAGCGACAAGATCACGATGCCGCCGAAGAAGGCATTCCCCGACCAGGCCGCTTACTACGGCACTGCGCTCCATGAGCTGGCCCACTGGACGGGGCACGAATCGCGCTTGAATCGTGACGGCATCACAGGCGGGCATGCCTTCGGTTCCGAAGGCTATGCGCGCGAAGAACTGCGCGCCGAAATGGCGAGCGTCTTCATGCAGGCCGAGCTGGGTGTCCCTCACGACATCAACCGCCATGCCTCCTATGTCGATAGCTGGATCACCGGACTCAAGAAGGACAAGAACGAGCTTTTCCGCGCAGCCAAAGACGCGGGCCAAGCCGCAGACTATGTGCTCGACCTGTCCAAGCACAAAGAGCTTGACGACACCCTTGCCGACAAGCTCGCCGAGCAGGCCCAAGAGAACACCAACGCGCGCTATGGCCGCTTGATGAGCACCGCACTGGCCGATGGCCAGGGCGACCGCTTGATGAAGGCCGCAGCGCACCGCGAGCTTGAGGCTATCGCCGAAAGCCAGTTGTCCAACCCTGAAGACCGCGCCAAGCTCATGCAGCGCAGCGCCTTCGCTGGTGCCAAGGACGACAAGGAAAAGGCTCAGGAACTCGATAGCGCCATGCGCGAGCTGGACTACATCGAGAACCTGCCCGACCACGTTGCCATTGCACGCACCAACGCCAAAGACAAGCGCATCGTGGAGCTGCGCGACATCGAGGGCGTGGCCTACGTGGACAAGCAGAGCGGCGACCTCACCATCGCGGCCAAGTCGCCCGAGGCGCTGAAGAACCTCATGGATCGCACCCGCACGCCTGACACGGTTGTCGTGAACGACACCATGCCGAAGACCAACACCTGGGCCTTCGACAACACAGACGGCTACGCCGCCGAGCTGGTGAAGCCTGCACTCGAACGCCTGGGCGTGAGTGACGGCCAAATCCAGAAGGTGACAAACCTTCTGCTGGCACCTGAGCAGCGCAAAGAGCAGCTTTCCGAGTCGTTCAAGGACATCGCGCAACAGGCCAAGGAGCAGCTAGGCCCTAACGCGAAGACGTTCCCGGCGCAGCTCGCCGAGGGCATCTACAAGGGGCCGATCATTGCCGAGACTGAGCACCATGTTCTTCAGCAAGTCTCAGCGAATAGCACCGTGGCCCACATGAAGACGGCCTTCGCCCAAGCGCCGACCGTGGACAAAGATCAACACGTCAAAATTCCTTACAACGACGGCAAGGCGAAGGCGGTGCCCTTCACCCCCGAGCGTGCCAAGGAAAAGACCCGTTCCTTGAGCCGCTAAATGCAGAACGTCTACAACCTACCGAACGCCCCCCGCAGCATGGGGGGCTTGCAGTGGCAAGCCCTGTTCATCGGGCTTGCCATCCTCTTTTGCGCCAACATCGCGGCCACGCAGTACATGGCCTATGGGTTCCGCTACCAGGAGGCTTTAGGCTACCCCGCCGCCATCGTTTCAGGGCATGGCCTCTATGCCCCGTATATGTGGGTGGTGTGGTTCCTGAAGTTCAACCAGGTGCAGAACGCCGAGGCGAAGCACGTCCTTTGGATGGGCCTCACCATCGCAGCCGGTGGCGCTGGCGTGTCGGTCTTGACCGCCGCGCTGGTGATGTTCCTTCGCACTCGCAAGCTCCAAAAGGGCAATGAGCACCTTCACGGTTCCGCGCGCTGGGCACAGCGCAAGGACATCGAGGAAATGGGCCTCATGGGCAAGGGCGAAGGTGTCTATGTCGGTGGCTGGCTCGATAAGAAAACACAAAACATCCATTACCTGCGACACAACGGCCCCGAGCACATCCTTGCTTTCGCGCCTTCGCGCTCAGGTAAGGGTGTTGGCCTGGTGCTGCCCACTCTGTTGAGCTGGCCGCACTCATGCGTGGTGTACGACATCAAGGGCGAAAACTACGCGCTCACCGCCGGGTGGCGACAGAAGGACGCGGGCAACAAGGTCTTCAAGTTTTCCCCGGTCGAAATGGGCGTGGGTGCGCAGTTCAACCCGCTTTCGGAAATCCGACTCGGGACACCGCGCGACGTGTCCGATGCTCAGAACATCGCCCACATGCTGACTCACCCCAAGGGCGACAGCGACGATGAAGACCATTGGGTCGAAAGCGCGACATCACTGCTTACCGGCGTGATCCTGTTCGCCTGCTACGCAGCCCTCAAGGAAGGCCGCATCGCATCCTTACCCGAGGTTGCTCAGGTGCTCACCAAGCCCGGTCAGTCGTTCACCGAGACGCTGAACGAAATGCTGCTGACCCCGCTTGATGATGACTACTCGTATGACTGGCGCACCGTCAGCGGCAAGCAAACCGGCGTGCATCCAGTCGTGGCCGAGAAGGCTCAGGAAATGCTCGACAAGGAAGAAAAGGAGCTTTCGGGCATCCTGTCATCGGCCAAGGTCAAGCTACAGCTCTACTCCGACCCCATCGTATCGGCCAACATTCGCCGATCCGACTTCACGGTCGATGACCTGGTGAACAGCGACAGCCCGGCAAGCCTTTACATCGTTGTCCCGCCAAGCGACAAAGACCGCCTCAAGCCGCTCACGCGCTTGATGCTGACCTTGATCGTGAACCGCCTCACCGAGACGATGAAGTTCGAGCAGGGCCGCAGCGTGCAGACCAACAAGAACAGGCTTCTCATGCTGATCGACGAGTTCCCGACGCTGGGCCGCATGGATGCAATCGTCAACGCTATGGGCTACACCGCTGGCTATGGCATCAAGTATTACTTGATCGTCCAGGACAAGGTTCAACTCAACAACGTGTATGGCGAAAACGAGCTGGTCTTTTCAGGGACGCACTTGCGCATTGCCTACGCGCCCAACAACCCGGAAACCGCCGAGCTGCTTTCGCGCATGACGGGCACGATGACCGTGGTTAAAGCGGCCTTCAACTACTCAGGCAACCGGCTTTCGCCGATGCTGGGCCAGGTGTCTACCAACGTCGAAGAAATCGAGCGCCCCTTGATGACTCCCGACGAATGCGGGCGCTTGCCAGGCCCCAAAAAAGACGCGGGCGGCAACATCACTGAAGCGGGCGACATGCTGATTTTTGCGACCGGCTTCCCGCCGATCTATGGAAAACAGATCCTCTACTTCAATGACCCGGTTTTCTCAGCACGCGCCAAGATTCCGGCACCAACCGCCAGCGCCACGCCTTTTGTGCAAAAGCGTGCCACGGTGAAAGCGCCCAGCGCCGAAGGGCAGGGCGCGGCACCATCGACCGAGCACGAGCTTGCGCCCGAGCTGGCCGAGCAGACCGCCGAGCTGACCGACTACCCGCAGGCCACGCCCGACGTGGCCGCAGAAGACGAAGAAGCGATCATGAGGCACCGCCAGGAGCACATCGACGCGACCGACGACGACGCGCCGCCCGACGAGCTGACCGACTACCAGGACGAACCGGAAGACGACGCACCCGAAGGCCGCAGCTTGCGCAAGGATGCCGAGGAAACGCCACCGCACCCAGCCGTGCCCTACGTCAAGCGCGCACCGCGCGACACTGAGGCCGTCGAAGAAGTAATCAACCCCGACATGCGGCCAGTGGAACCGGCCCAAGTCAAACCACCCAGGAGCAGAAATGTATAAAAACCAAGTGATCCTTGAAGGCTTCTTAGGCAAGAGTCCTGAGATTCGCTTCATGCCATCCGGCGACAAGGTTGCGAACGTCACCCTTGCCACGAAAGAAGTGTGGAAGGACAAGGCAGGCAAGCCCGTCAGCTCCACCGAGTGGCATGCCCTGGTGTTCTACGCCGAGCGCGCCGACCGTGCCGAGCTGTACGAGAAGGGCGACAACATCCACGTTGAAGGCAAGATTCAAACGCGCAAGTACACCGACAACGCAGGCCACCCGAAGACCGTGCGCGAAATCATCGTCATGCGCTCGCATCGCATCGACCGCATGCACGACGAGCAAGACCACGGCGACCAGACCCCGCCCGAACAGCACGACGACGCACCGGCCAGCGGCAGCAGCGCGGGCGACGGTGATAACTGGCCGAAGGTGTGAACATGAAGCGCAAATATGCCCTCGCTTTGCTTCCCGGTGCCCTATTTATATCGGCTTTGGCCGTGGGCGCAGCCCTTGGCTACCGGATCAACCTCACGCAGTCCTTGCCCCTTGGAATCTGGCAGAAAACGCCCGACAGCAAGGGCGCGGCCTACGTTGAGTTCTGCCTACCTGAAGGCCAGTTCGCCGCCCTGGTGCGCGAACGTGAATACACCCCTCACGGCACTTGCCCTGAAGGTCTTGCACCACTGCTGAAGCCTGTTGTCGCCCAAGCTGGCGACCTGGTTGTCATCACGGACAAGGGCCTTGCCGTCAACGGCAAGCCGCTACTCACCGAGCCGATCCGCGAACACGACTCGAAGGGCAGGCCGCTACCGGCCATGAAGCCCGGCAGCTACCCGGTGCCGGAGAAGGCCCTTTGGGTCATATCGACCTACCACCCCCGCAGCCTTGACAGCCGCTACTACGGGGCAATTTCCGAGGCCAGCGTCATTGCTGGCATGCGACCTGTTTTTGTGTTCAACCAGAGAGAAGACTATGCGCTTGTTTATCGCTGAAAAACCATCGGTGGCGAAGGCCATCGCCGCCGAGCTGGGCAATGTCACCCGCGCTGAAGGCTACCTTCAATGCGGCCCCGACCGCGTGACCTGGTGCTTCGGGCACATCCTTGAAATGGCAAAGCCCGAGCACTACGGCGAGCAATACGCCAAGTGGCGGGCCGAAGACTTGCCCATCATCCCGCAGGCCTGGGCCTTGCTGCCCAAGGACGACGCGAAGGCGCAGCTCGCGGTGATTGGCCGCTTGCTCAAAGACGCGACCGAGGTTGTCAATGCTGGCGACCCCGACCGTGAAGGTCAGCTCCTGGTGGACGAGGTGCTCGACCACTTCAAGAACCGGCGCGACGTGAAGCGGTTTTGGGTGTCCGCGCAGGATTCGGTTTCCATTCAGCGCGGCCTTGCCGCACTGAAAAACAACAAGGACTATCAGGGCCTCAAGGACGCGGCGCTTGCCAGGCAGCGCGCCGACTGGCTCATCGGAATGAACTTCAGCCGGGCCTACACCTTGCGCGCCCAGCGGGGCGGGGCGCAAAAGACGGTTCTCACCGTGGGCCGAGTCCAAACGCCCACGCTCGCGCTTGTCGTTGCGCGTGACCGCGAAATCGAGGCCTTCAAGCCCGCAGCCTACTTCACCCTTCAAGCGCAGATCGAGCACGCGAACGGATCATTCCGCGCCGCATGGAAGGCCAAGGACGACCAGGCCGGGCTAGACAGCGAAGGCCGCTTGGTGGACAAGGCCATCGCCGAGGCCATCACCAAGGCGACCACCGGCCAGGCGGGCACCCTGAAGGAGTACCGCCAGGAGCCGAAAGCAGACGGCCAGCCGCGCGCCTACGCGCTTTCAGACATCACCCTCAAGGCATCGAACAAGTTCGGCTACAGCGCAGAAGACGTGCTCAAGGCCTGCCAGGCGCTCTACGAGACGCACAAGCTCACCAGCTACCCGCGAACCGATTGCGACTACCTGCCCGAGTCGCAGCACGCCGACGCGGCCCGCGTGCTGGCCGCGCTGAAGCACGTCAACCCAGGCTTTGCCAAGCTGATCGACGGGGCAGACCCGACCATCAAATCCAAGACCTGGAACGATGCCAAGATCACCGCGCATCACGGCATCATTCCGACGATGCACCAGGGCGATGCTTCGCGCCTGAGCGACATCGAGCGCAACATTTACGAGCTGATCGTCCGGGCCTACCTCGCACAGTTCTACCCGGCTCACGAGTACATGAGCACCACTATCGGGGTGGACGTGCAGGGCGAAACCTTCACGGCCAGCGGCAAGACCGTCACGCGCAACGGCTGGCGTGACGTGTACCAGGTGGAGCAGGAGGAAGGCGAAGCCGAGGAAGACACCCAAGCCTTGCCGCCCATGCAACAGGGCGACGGCGTGAAATGCGCCCGCGTGGACACCAAGGCCATGAAGACGAAGCCGCCCGCGCGCTTCACTGAAGGCACCTTGGGCAAGGCGATGGAGAACGTTCACAAGTTCGTCACCGACCCGGAGGAACGCAAGATTCTCAAAGAGGGTGACGGCATCGGCACATCGGCCACCCGCGCGGCCATCATTTCCGAGCTGAAGCGGCGCGGGTTCCTTGAACCAAAGGGCAAGCAGATCATCAGCACGACCTTGGGGCGTGGCTTGATCGACACCTTGCCCGAGAAAGTGAAAAGCGCATCGCTCACCGCTTTCTACGAAAGCATGCTGAAGGAGATCGAGGGCGGCAAGTGCGCCGTCGATACCTTCATAGAGCAGCAAGCCGAGTTCATTCGCGGCCAGGTGGCCGAGGCCAACAGCGGCGCATCGACCGTGGCCGGTTCCACCGGCCCGGCCTGCCCGAAGTGCGGGGAAGGACACCTTCGCCGCATCCCCCGCAAGGACGGCAAGGGCCACTTTTGGGGCTGCAACCGCTACAGCGAGGGATGCAGCGCCGTCTATGACGACAAGGCCGGAAAGCCCGACACAGCGGCCAAAGCCGCCTACAAGTGCCCGACGTGCAAGGAAGGCACCCTTCGCCAGATCGCAGGCGGGGCAAAGGGCAAGTTTTGGGGTTGCAGTCGCTACCGCGACGGGTGCCGCACCACATTCGACGACAAGGGCGGCAAGCCCGACATCGCGGGCAAGAAAGGGGCCTAACCATGCTGGGCAATAGCAGCTTTATCGAGTACGACAGCCAACCAATGGAGAAGCTGCCGAACATCATCGCCGACCGCCTGCAAGGGATGTCGTTCAGCGTGTCAAACGTAGAGCTGCGCCCATCGCGCAGCGCCGGGGGCGTGATGGTGAACATCACGCTCAACAAGGCAGCGAACCTCAATGCCTTGTTCATCGCAGAGCAATACCTATCGCAGCTTGTCGCCAAGTCGGCAGAGCAGAAGGGCGCGACGTTCTACTGGCGCTATCGGCCACAGGCCACAGGGGGCGCAGCATGAAGCGACTCGCTTGTCTTTTCCTTTCCCTCGCGGCAGTGTCCGCGTGGGCGGGCGAGCCGTTCACGGCTTGGGTTGTCGGTGTCACCGATGGCGACACCGTGACCGTGTTGCTGCGCGATGAGAAGCGCCCGATCCGCGTGCGACTGGCGAGCATCGACGCACCGGAGAAGGCTCAAGCCTTCGGCCAGGTGTGCCGCCAGTCCCTCGCGGGCAAGGTGTTCAAGCAGGACGTGACCGTTCGCCCGATACCGGGCGACGATCACGACCAATACGGGCGGCTTGTCGCTACCCTTGAGTTCCAGGGCAGCGACATCAATCTCGCCCAGGTCAAAGAGGGCTGCGCGTGGCATTACACCGAGTACGCCAGGCGCAACCAGAGCGCCGAGGCCTTCGCAGCCTACGCGACCGCCGAACAGCAGGCGCGCGCAACGCGCATCGGCTTGTGGAGCGACCGGGAGCCGGTCAAGCCGAGCGAATTCCGCAGGGGGCAAAAGTGACCTGTGCGGCTTTCACAAAGGCGCTCGCGCCGACTTTGGTAGCGGTGCCGCTGGCCGGTGCCATCGGCGCGGCAGCATGGGGTTCCAGCCTTGCGGCGCTCGCGCTTGCACCGCTGGCCGTGTCGCTTTGGGCGACCCGGACAACCCGCCTCGCGGCGTGGCTTGTCATGCTGGCCTACTACCTTGCCGCAGCTCGCGGGCTTCCCTTTGGTGCCGCCCGGTTCTTTGGCAACGACACCCCGGCGATTTTTTCCGCGCTGCTTTGGTTTGGCGCATCGCTCGCACTTTCCGCGCCCTGGGCCTGCCTATGGGCACGCCAGGGCTTCTATTGGCGCGTTCCGCTCGCCCTGGTGCTTTGCACCGTGCCGCCCGTGGGCCTGGTTGGCTGGGCCAACCCGGCGACCGCAGCGGGCGTGTTTTTCCCCGCCCTGGGCTGGCTTGGCCTGGTGGCAATGGTTGCCGCGCTGGCCGCGCTTTGCTACTGGCCGACGCGCGTAGGCGCGGCGCTGGCCGTGGCCGCGCTCGCGGGGGCCGTGGTCAGCAGCCCGGCAGCGCCGAGCTGGATTCAAGCGCACCAGACCACCTACGGCGGTTCTGGTGGAGCAGGGCGCGACTTCATGCGCGACTACGCCGCGAATCAATCCATGATCGAGCTGGCCGTCAGCTCGAAAGCGCCCTTCGTGTTGTTCCCTGAAACCGTGGCCGGGCTATGGACTCCGGCGACCGCCGAGCTTTGGGAAGATGCCGCCGCGCACTTGCGCGCGACTGGCCGCACCGCCCTTGTCGGTGCCGAGGTGCCCATCGAGGGCACCGGCAGGACGCGCAACGCGCTTGTTTTCGTGGGCCACCACTCGGGCGAGCTGGTGCAGCGAATCCCGGTGCCGGTTTCCATGTGGAAGCCGTGGGCCGACGCGGGCACCGAGGCCAACTTGTTCGGCGATGGAATCGGCCAGGTCAACGGCAAGCGTGCCGCCGTCCTGGTTTGCTACGAGCAATTGCTTGTTTGGCCGATGCTGCTTTCCCAGGCCGCAGGCCCGGAAATCGTCATCGGCGCGGCCAATGACTATTGGGCCGCTGAAACGAGCATCCCCGGAATCCAGACCATGACGCTACGCGCATGGTCAAGGCTTTTTAGCGTGCCGCTTGTCGTGGCCGTCAATCTCTGAAAATACGACTATGGACTTCACCACCATCGAACAATGCGCCCCCACCGTGGCACCGGCCACGATGCAGCGAATCATCAAGGTCGAATCTGCCTTCAAGCCTCACGCCATCGGCTACCACATCACCAAGGACGGCAAGACGTATCGCTTGACCGTGCAGCCCAAGGACAAGACCGAGGCCGTGAGCTGGGCGCAATGGCTTCTTGACAACGGCTATCGCTTCGACGCGGGCGCGGCGCAGGTCAACTCGAACAACTTCAAACGCCTGGGCTTGAACGCCCAAAACATCTTCGACGCATGCACCAACATCGGGGCAGGCGGGCAAATCCTGACCGAGTTCTACCAGGGCGCGGTTCGTCAGTACGGCACCGGCCAGGAGGCCATCAAGGCGGCAATTTCCGCGTACCAGACCGGCAGCTTCACCCGAGGCTACTCGACGGGCTACGTGCAGCGCGTTTCCGGGGCTACAGGCGATTTTTCCGGCAAGGTGAAGGGCAGGGGTGCAGAAAGCGGTTCCAAGGCCCCTATGACCCCGCAAGAGGCTCCCACCAGCGTTTCGTTCAACTGACCCGAGGGCAACTTCCGGGGCATTTTCGCGGACGCGAAAACCGGGATGCCCGTTCCAGGCGCGGCTATCCGCCTTGGTCGCTACGCGACTGGCCTTGCGGCCACCTTCCAGGCCACCACTTGCCTTGCGCCCATCCGGGCGCTTTCCAGCCGCTGAAGCGGCGCAGTTTTGGTGACACCGCGGCGACCTGGCCAGCTCGCTTGTGTCACCAGAAAACCCACCCCATAACGGAAGCCCTACGGCGGCAGCTTCGCAGGAAAGCCCGCTAGGCGACGCGGACGGGCTTCGCCCCACCGCTGATGTCGCTACGCCCTGGGCCAGCCCGCCGTAAGGCTTCGCCCCGCCCGTGGTGACAGGACAGATCCGCCGGCGGCGGTGTTCTGTCACCAAGCCTGCGGCAGTTTCTCGGGCGCGATCCGCGCGCCCTTTGGTGCAAAGTGCTTAGGCCTTGCTTATGTTTTGCTGATGTTGTGCTTATGCCGATAGCGGCATAAGCAGGGTGCAAACGCACCAGGACAGCCAACAGCCAACCCGCCCCGCCCCTTCGGGCGTGAGAAATTTTTAACTCCCCCTTGCGTGTTATTCGCCATATGGTGTATAATGAAATCACTTTCAGCGAAGTGACCTTTCAACCAGGAGCAACACCATGCAAGCAACCGCCACTCAAGCCAGCGCCCCGACCCTCTTGTCGCAGGGGATCGCCGCAGGCCTTTCGATTCGCCCCTTCTTCAACCGCAGCCAGTTTCTGGCCGTGGCCGTGGCATCCGACCCCAAGAACAGCGAAGAAGCCGAGTTCTTCCTTCGCAAGCTGATCGACCTCGCGCAGCAGATTGACACCATGCCCAAGACCTACGAGCAGGACGGCAAGGGCGACGAGGCCATCGTTCACCTGCATTACTTCCTGGGTGGCAGTGATTGGTTCATCACCGAAAAAGACATGGACGGCGGCATCGAGCAGGCCTTCGGCTACGCCATCTTGAACGGTGACGACGAGTGCGCAGAGCTGGGCTATATCTCGATTCAGGAAATCACCGCCTACGGTGCCGAGCTGGATTTGCACTTCACCCCTTGCACCCTGGGCGAAATCAAAGCCAAGCGCCGCCAGGCTGACCAGGCCGAGGCCTTCAACCCGAACCCCTGGGTGCTGGTGAACAACCCCGGCCAGGACGATGAAGACATCGTTGCCGACTTCCCCACGTTCGCCGAGGCAGTGACCGCCAAGAAGGAAGCAGGGGAGGGCGACATCATGAAGCGCCTGGACGACGGCACGCTGACCACCGAGTTCTGAGGCCACGCCATGACCCGCCAAGCCATCACCGCCAACGACCTTTTGATGACATGCCCGGATGACCAGATCACCCGCATGCAAATCGTCTGGAAGCGGGTAGCGGCGGGCCAGTGGCAGGAGGCAGCGCATCACCTTCGCGGTGCAGCCGCCGAGGGTGATACGAGCTGGCACAGCCGCTGCGCCGAGCTGGCCGACGAATACCAAACCTTTCACCCGGAGAGCTGACCAATGGCACGCATTCAAGACGTACTCACCGAGTCCGAGCAACTGCTGATCGTGGAGGCCCTGCACCGGCTTCGTGAGACGAAGCAGGAGGCATTAAAGACCGTGCGCGCCGAGGGCGTGAAGCCAGGCGGCAGGCACTTTGAGGAACGCGACTTCGGCATCCCGCAAATCGACCGGCTGCTGGCGAAGCTGGACGACTAGCCTTGTTGAATGAGTTCCTTTTTATTCACCATACCCACAGGGAAACGGTCAACCCCGACCGGGTTCCTTGCGTTATTCACCATAGGGCGCTTAAAATTGTGGAATACGCGCCCGATAACCATGCAGGAGTGAAGCCATGAAGGCGCTGAATGTGATCCTTGGTGTTCTGGTGCTCGCAGCGGCCATGCTGGCGGCACCGGCCATGCTGGCGAGTGTTGTCGCTGGTGCGGCTGGCCTGTTGATGGTGGCATCGGCAGGGCCTTTGCCCGCGCCGGTTCCCCAGGTTCAAGCCGTGCAGATCGTTCGCACCGTGCAGGTTCCCCCCACCGTCAATGTCTTTGAGCTGGACGGCGTGGCGGGTGTTGTGGTGTTTCGCCAGGTAGGCGGCAAGCTGGTCAGCCGCTACTACCGTGCTCAGGCCTAACCGGAACGTTTCATACGAGCGAAGACATGCTCACCGCCCTTGTTCTCGCTGTAGTCGTCACCGTGGGCCTTTGGTTCACTTGGAACGCGCGCACCTACGGCCAGCGTTCGACCGATGCCATGCTGAAGGCGTGGCCGACGCTCGACCAATACAAGGACGGGCGGCGCTACCTGGGCACCGATGCCCAAGTCGTCTTCTATCGGTGCCGCCACAACTGGCAAGACCAACGGGCTGAATTCTTGATCCTGGGGCGCACCACGCGCGGCCAGTGGTTCGAGGCCGAGGGCAAGGTTTTCGCGGCCAGGAAGGTGACACCCTTCACCGTGGCCCGGACGCTGACCGACATGCAGGCGCAGGAGTGGCTAGGCCGCTTCCAGGCGCATACCGAAATCCGCCGCTACTTCGGCACCATTGAGATTGCATAACAACATGAGCACCGAAATCGAAACCATCACGGCAGCGGACTTCAAGAAGCTGGTCAAGACGCATGCCATGCGAAGCGAAAAGATGATCGAGGCTTGCCGCCTGGTGTTTGTGGAAGGGGAGACGCGCCGCGCGGCCAGCATCGCCGCAGGCGTTGATTACGCCTCGCTGCATCGGACTATCCGAAAGCTGCAAGGCCACTGCCCGCATTGCGGGCAACCGATTCCAGTCAAAGCGGCCTGACCCGGTGATGACCTGGGCCTCGCATTGGTTTATTATTCGCCATAGGTGATATGTTTATGTCAGCTACCAAGCAACTCCGACAGCTCGCGGCTCAACTGCCCCGCGTGATCGACGCCATCGAGGGCGAGCTGAAGACGGTAAGCCAGCGCATGAAGGTATTGCAGAAGGCAGGATTGATCTACGCATCGGAACACTGGCGCGAAAACAAATACCTGTATCTGATCTACCCCATGCACGACGGCGACCGCCGCCGCGAGTACATCGGTGCAGACGCAGACCGAATCGCCGAGGCGCGGGCCGGGATCGAGCGGGGCAAGGAGTTCGACCAGCTTTCAGCGAAGCTCAAGCAGCTCGAAGCCCGCATGAACAACGGTGTTGCAGCCCTTCAGGAAGCCGGGCGGCAATTGGGGTCATGGTGACAGTGATCGCCGACCAGGTTGCGCAGGTTGTCACCAACCCGCGCACCTACTGAAACGGGCTACCAGGAGAAGAAGACATGAAGCAAATCGGAACCATCGCAACGCTCGACCAGCGGCTTGCCAAGCTGAAGGCGCGCGCCGAGGAAGCACGCCAGCGCACCGCCGAACAAAAGAAGGTGGCGAAGGCCGAGGAAGCCGAGCGCCGCAAGTTCATGGTCGTTCAACTCCCCTTGTGGGCCGATGAGGTCAGGGCACACCCGAACGAATCTTGCCGGGCGGCACTGTTCACCGTGCGCCGGGCGCGCAAGCGCAAGAGCTTTCTCGACGAAAGCATCTTTGTAGTGGGCGAGGGGAAAATCAGCTACACCGGCTTTGAGCTGCGCGCCGAGAACGATGAGCTTGTTTGGCTTCAAATCCTTCACTACGCGAAAATCTTGCCCCTGGGGCGCTGGGTTGAGTTCACCCCATACCAGCTATGCCAAGACATCGGCTGGACACCTTCAGGGCCGAACTACAAACTGCTACGCGACTGCCTTTTAAGACTGAAGGCAACCGCCCTCACCATCGAGAGCAAGCGCCTGCAAGGGGGCCTTGCTCTTTCGCTTATTGGTGACTTCCTTTGGCGCGATGAAGACGGCAAACCGCGCACGAAGTACGCGGTTCAGGTGCCGACCGAAATCCGCGAGTGGTTCGGGGATAACAACTTCACCCGGCTCAATTGGGAGATTTACCGCACGCTCCCACCAGTCGCCCGCCGCCTGTACGACTACGCGGCCAGCCACCGCGACCCCTACGCCCTGAAGGCCGAGACGGTCTTCCAGCTCTGCGGCAGCGATGCCGAGAGCCTTGAGAACTTTCGCAAGGTCTTGCGCCGAGCCGTGAAATCGCTCGACGAAAGCGGCTTGCTGAAGAAGGTAGACATCACCCGCACCGGGCTTGTGAAGTTCACCCGGTAGGCATGTTCTATGAGTTCCTTTTTATTCACCATAGGAGAACACACGATGAGAAAAACCGCCATTGCCGGGGCCGTCGTTGCGGCCTTGGCGCTCGCTTCGTGCGCCACCCAGGGCGACAAGGCCCCGGTGTCGTCGCTGCGCTTCAGCTACACCACCGAGGGAGGCAAGGCAATCGGCCTGGTGCGCGCCTTCGATGACGGCCAACGCACAGCCCTTCAGTTCGTCACCGACCCGCCCGCTGCTTTGCAGGTCTTCGACGGCGAGGGAAAGCCGCTCGCTTACCAGCGAATCGGCCAGAACGCCGTTTTGCCGGGGCTGTATAGCCCGGTGCGGGTTCAGATTGGCCCCACGTCCGCGACCGTGAAATCGACGGTGCCCGTGGTTACAAAGGAACCGATTCAACAACCCACGCCCGAGCCAACGGCAGCGGCCCCGGTGCCCACCGAGACGAATACCGAGCTGCTGGCCGCTCGCGCAGCCCTCAAGCTGGCCGAGAAGCAAATCGCCGAGCTGCGCGCCGAGCTGGACAAGATGAAGGCCACCGGCAGCGCCCAAGAGGCGAAGGACATCGGCACCAAGCTCGACCGCCTTGAAAACCTTGTGGCCGAGGCCGCGAGCGTGATCCTTCGGGTTGAATTCGGCTTCGCAAGCGCCGACTTCAAGCCCACCGACGACGTTGCCCGCGTGCTGGTGCCAGCGGCCAAAGCCGCCGACCGCATCAACCTTCGCGGTTTCACCGACTCGACAGTCATCGACGAGGACAACAAGCGCATTGCCCTTGCCCGTGCGCTGGCCGCGCGCCAGTACCTTATCGGCCAGGGTGTTGACGCGAAGAAGATTCGCGCCTTCTACAACTCAGCAGGCGGGTTCATTGCCGACAACAGCACGCCGGAAGGCCGCGCCAAGAATCGGCGCGTGGACATCGAGCTGGTGAACACCAAGCTCGCCAAACTCAGCCAGGCCACTACCCAACTGGCGAAGAAGTGAGGCCGCTATGAGCATCGAAGACGAAAGGGAAGGGCCACCCCCCACCGAAGCCGAAATCGCGGCATGGAGGGCCGACCAAGCCGCTTGCCGGGCTGAAACCTTCGCCCGGTGCAAGCGACAAGACGCTTGCGCCGAGCCGCACGGTAGCCGCTGGCAGCTCCTGGTTCAAGACGACGAGCGCGCGGGCAAGTGCGCTGGCCGGTGCCCTTGCGAGGAAACCACCCAGCGCGCAATCACGCTCGAATGCGACTTTTCGCTGACCGCCGAGCACCAGGAAGACGGCACTTGGAAGCCGGGCGAGCCTGCAACGATCACTTTTCTACCCCAGGGGGCGCAATGACCATCGACGAACTACTTCAGCAGGGGAGGGCGTTGCCATCCATCCCGAAGGTTGTTCAAGAGCTGATCCAGGGCTTGAGCAAGGATGACGTTCTAACGGGCGAAATCGCCCGCCAGCTCGCCACCGACCAGGTACTGAGCGCGAAGGTCTTGCGCCTTGCCAATTCGGCTTACTACAACGTGTCGCGCACCGTGGGCACGGTAGACGAAGCCCTCAAGCTGCTGGGCTGGACGCGCTTCACGGCATCGTTCACGTTGCCGCCTGGGTGTCCCGAGCTGAAGAAGCCCAGCTCGACCAGGCGCAGCGCGCCCAAGACTTCCCCCAAGCCGTGGCCGACAAGATCAACTTGCCGACCTTGCATGACACTGTTGCAGCCATGCCGCCGCTGGCCGAACTCAGCGCCGGGCTTGAGGACATGATTCGGAGCTGACCCATGCACCCCATTGGTGACAACAGATCTCGCGGCCGCCGCGAGTGTTGTCACCAGACCCACCAACCCAAAGGAGAGAAAACCATGTTGAAACGACTTTTGCCCATCGCCGCCGTTGCCCTCGCAGCTTGCGCACCCTTGCCACCCCTGCCGCCCCTGCCAGGCATGCAGCCCGCAGGCCGTAGCGTGGCCCTGGGGCCAGCAGGCGGCTACCAGCAGCCGAACGTGACCGTCCAGGTTGCCGCCGATGCCTGCAACGCCGATGCCTTCATCGAAGGCTACAAGGGCGACTATTACCTGACGTGGAATCAGTTTGTCGGGCCGAAGGAGGGCATTTATCAGCAGCTCGCACGGCAGCAGCCGAGCGATGCCCGTGTCGCATGGAATCTCGCGCTCTACAAGGGCAAGCGGTTCAACCTGAACGGCTACGACAACAAGACTTCGGTGTATGGCATGCAGAACCTGACTTCGCCGGACTACGCGATCCGCTGCGCGGCCACCAGCTACCAGAAGGGCAAGAACGCTGGCACCGCAGCGGCCATGAATGCCTACAAGCAACTCGAAGCCCAGGAACGTCAATGATGAGCACACAGCAAAACACCATCGTCGTTGGTGCAACCAGCGCGGGCAAAACAACCAGCCATCAAGAGCTGTTGAAGTTGTGCCTTCGGCGAGTTCCTGACCGCTTTATCGTGGGCGAAGTGAGCAACCCGGAAGCCTTGCGGGGCCTGTTCAATCTGCCTGACCTCAACACCAAACCGGAGCAGCAAGCATGACCACCTTCAAGGGCTACGACCGCGACATCACCATTGATGAGCTTGTCGGGGTGCCGACAGGCCAGCCAAAGCGCACGCAACAGGACTTTTGGCGCGAGCAAGCCGCGCAGCTCGAAGAAGCCATCAAGACCCGCGCGCTGATCGAGTTCCTTCGGACTCGCACCAGCGAGGAAATTGCCCCGCTTGCGGGTCAGGAGTTCGCAGCGTTCACGGCGCAGGCCCAAGCCGGGATCGTTGCCACCTTGCTTGCCAAGCTGGCCGCATCCGAGGGTGTTCCTCAGTGATTTAACTAAATGGTGACAGCGGCGAGCTGGCCAGGCGCGCAGCGTGTCACCAAAGAACAAGACGAAAGCCCTAGAAATGCCCATCACCGAGGAACAAGCAGACGGCGCGATTCATGCCTTCTACAATGAATTTCCGGGCCTTTCTGGTTTGAATATCAGCCACAGACCTACCCAGGAGAGTTTCTATGGAAACAAAGCCAGTATCGAAGCCGTTGGCACCATCAAAGGTGCCTTCTTACCGAAACGCGGGGAAGTCCATTTACCCCTTGCCAACTTTCGTGACGTTGGAGACCTCAGAAAGTCCCTCCAACACGAAGCCCTTGGACACTTCGGAACCCTCACCTTCACCGGCAGCGAAAAGCGCGATCTACTCGAAGTAATCATCGCCGCCCGGCAATCCCCTTCAATGAAGGGCGATTGGGCCAAGGTCGATAAGGCCTATGCCGGTCAAAGCGAGCTGATGAAGGCAGAGGAAGTTTTCTGCCTTGCCGCCGAGCAGATCGACGGCCCACCCCGCAAGACTGCCGACCAGGCCGCGCGCACCTGGTCAGACGTGGTGCAGAACAAGACCCGACCGCTTGAACGCGAAGACCTGCAAACCATCGTTGAATCCGTCGCCGATGGCATCCGGCGCGGCACCCGCGAACAGCAGATTTTCCCCATCGACGACCGATCACAGTTCAGGAAGACCGCCGAGCTGGCCGACTCGCTGACCGAGGCGACAGCCGAGGCCAAGGCCCAGCTAGGCCCGAACGCGAAGACGTTCCCCGCCCAGCTCGCCGAGGGCACCTACAAGGGGCCGATCATCGCCGAGACAGAGCACCACGTTCTTCAGCAAGTTTCAGCAACAAACACCGTGGCCCACGCGAAGACCGCCTTCGCGCAAGCGCCCACGGTGGACAAAGCCACCGCCCTTGCCGTCGCCTACAACGACGGCGCAGCCGTGGTGAAGCCCGCCAGGGTTCAGGCCGTGACGCAGACAAAGACGCGCGACCTGGGCCGGTGAAACCTTTTCAACACAACCTTTGGAGAAAACCAGCATGCACCCTGTAATTGCAAAAACCTTCGGCGGCTTATCCAAGCCGTACTATTTCCGTCAGTTCTTTTTCGGCTTGATGTTCCTTGCGTTCATCATGTTCATGGCGACCCGAAGCACGCATGGCGTGTCATTCGGCGCGGTGCTTGTCACCGCAGTAAATACGCTGCTTTACCCCTACGCACGCTTTGTCTATGAAAGCATCGTGGGCTTCATCGTTGGGAGGAATACGTTCTTCGTGAACGTGTTTTTCATGATGTTTGTGAAGCTCATGACAATGGCCCTTTGCTGGGCCGGTGCGATCTTCATTGCGCCTATCGGCTTGGCTTATCTGTACTACCACCACAGCAAAAATTAACCGAGCACACCGCCATGACACCGCAGCAAGAACAGGCAGCGCAGGCCTATAAGAAGCGCCAGGCGCGCGAAAAAAGGTTCCTAGACCTCATGGTCAGCATGGAGCGAAACCCGCGCCGGGTTTGGATCATGGCGGGCGTGATCGCGGCCATCCTTGCAATCCAGTTGTGGCCGCAGTGATGAGAAACAGCGGGCTTTTCAAAATCGGCGCGGCCTTCGCCGTTGTTCTGGTGCTGGCCTTGCTGGGCAAGGCCGGGCTACTGCCAGCCTTCACCGCCTGGTTAAGCAAGATCATCACCGCAGCCCTGGTGCCTGGTTGAATCAGATGCACCGGAACAGGAGCCAACAAATGACACCGGACTTATGGGCATTGAAACCCGCGAATGGGGCAACCGAATTTGCGGCGACGATGGATGCGTTTCGCGTGTATCGGGATGCCTGCTACGGTGCCCTTCACGCTAACGCGGCGACATGGCACACCAATGAGCGGGAAATTCTTGTTTGGATCGTTGCGGCGTTTCAGCAGGGCATCCCTGTCTCAGACCTTGCCGCTTCTTACCTTCGCTATGAAGCTCACGCGGCCAACTTTCCAAAGCCGGTTTGGAAGTACGAGACGCGCAATGACGTGTGGGCGTCTTTGGACGTGGGCCAACGAGGCGATGAATCGGTTAAGAAGCGATTATCAGCAGTGCGCCGCATCGTCAGGCATGAAAATATAAAACTTGGCTTTGGAGATACCCAAGGCGTTTACGTCGGATTTTTCAAAAATGCGCCCGAATGCTTAAAAGTCGGTTGCACAGCAAACCTCACGGTTAGGAAAAAGCAGCATGGGCGAGATTTTCACCCCGTCTTGTGGCTTGCCTTCGGTGGCGAAAAGCTGGAATCGGCGTGTCTCAATGCCTTGGAGAGCTACCGCGTACCAGAGCTTGGGCGCGAGCGTTTCAGGGTGTCTATAGCCGCTTGTCTGCTGGCCGTTCTGGATCAAGCCGAGCGGTATCTCAACAACTTGTGTGCATCCGATGGCCGCTTGTCGGAGCTTCTTGATGACGGTATCAAGACCACATCGCTTCACCGCCACAGCGTACCGATGCTGTTTGCAAGCCTTCAGCGTTAGTTTCCGGCTGCACACACCGGCTTTTCCTCCCTGAGCCGTGCAGTCTTTGACCGCCTCCTAACCCGAGGCGGTTTTTTTTCGCCCATTGTGGGCGTGGCGGGTGCCGGAGGCAGGCAATTTGAGTGGTCAAAATGCCCCAGGTCAATTTAGTGTCATTTTCAGAAGACGACTGCACCAGTTCATGAGGCTGGCCGCCCCGTGTGCA
>ERZ778021.593-NODE-593-length-60680-cov-9.421014_pt1 | contig 60680 bp, 47 predicted proteins | sample MGYA00375751_ERZ778021 | MGnify/ENA primary metagenome ERZ778021 (study PRJEB29350, sample SAMN05389814) | bioreactor metagenome | isolation source: Thiocyanate stock bioreactor | place: South Africa: University of Cape Town | collected 2013-08-29 ... | reverse complement strand
GTGATTGGTGATTAGTGATTGGTGATTAGTGATTGGTGATTAGTGATTAGTGATTGGTGATTGGTGATTAGTGATTGGTGATTGGTGATTGGTAATTGGTAATTGGTGATTAGTAATTGGTCAATAGTCAATAGTTTGGAGTCATTAGACAATAGACTATAGACCATAGACCACATTAACACATTGGCATAACTTGTCCCGATTATCGGGATTAGCACATTATTTAAACATATGAAACTGACATATCGACAACGGATGTTTTTGTATTTTGCAGTGCTATTTACTTGTTTTACAATGGGTATAATAGTTTTTGAGCGATCAAGGGAAACTACGTTTAAAACTGAAGCATTAGAGGGTAAATTAGATGTTTATGCAGAACTAATCCAAAATTCGTTGACAGATGATGTAAGTAGCTATAAAGAGAACCTATCGTTAATATCTTCAGTAGTATCCAATTTGAGGATAAGCGTTATTGATTTACAGGGTAATGTCTTGTACGACAATATTGTTGATAGTTATTCTACAATGGAGAACCACTTAAATAGAGAGGAAATTAAAATAGCTCAACTGAAAGGTAACGGCTCATATATTCGTAAATCAGAGACTAATAATCAACCATATCTTTATTATGCTAAAAAGTTTATTGACAGATATATAAGAGTTGCATTGCCCCATACTGTTCAATTGCGACATTTCCTTCAAGCCGACAATATGTTTCTATATTTTCTGCTTGTACTTTTTGTAGTTTTTCTCTTCGTTATTCACAAGATTACCGCTCAGTTTGGTGCTTCGATTAATAAATTGCGTAATTTTGCCCTTCAATCACATGAAGTGTCGCCTACATCCATACAGTTTACTGAAGATGAGTTAGGAGAAATCGGTAGAAAAATTATCGAAAATTATCGGCTTTTGGAAGAAAATAGAAAGAATATCTTTCTTGAAAGGCAAAAGCTATTACAGCATATCCAAATTTCAGAAGAAGGTATATGTTTCATTTCTTCACTCAATGAGATTGAGTTTTATAATGGATTATTTATTCAATATATTAATCAGATAACTGATAATCCGGTAAGCAATCCAAATGTTATTTTGCTTGACGATGTGTTTGTTGATCTGCATAAATTTATTATTTCACGAGAGGTTAATTATTTCGAATCCAAAATTGAGAAGCATGGTAAAGTGTTTTCCTTAAAAGCCACAATTTTTGATGATAATAGTTTTGAAGTTATACTCACAGATATTACTCAACAGGAAAAAATGCAGCAGTTGAAACAAGAAATGACAGGTAATATCGCACACGAATTAAGAACACCGATTACAAGTATACGTGCTTATTTGGAGACTGTTTTAGATCAAAATATTCCTGAAGATAGAAAACAATATTTTACACTACAAGCATATAATCAAACAATTACTTTGTCTGAACTGATAAAAGATATGAGCTTGATAGCCGAAATAGAAGAGGCTCCTAATACGTTTGAGCTTGAAGAAATTAATTTTGTTGAATTGTTGGAGAAGTTAAAGGATGAAGTACATGGAGGACTCATTAAGAAGAATATTAAAATCAGTTGGTCTATACCTGATAATCTAACTATAAAAGGTAATTCCGGATTAATCAATGCAATCTTTAGAAACCTGATAGAGAATGTTGTTAGACATGCGGGAGAAAATATAGAAATAAATATTTCTGCATTCAATGAAGATAATGAATATCACTACTTTTCATTTTATGATACAGGTGTTGGAATAGGAGACGAAAAGCATCTTCAACGGTTATTCGAACGGTTTTATCGTGTTCATGAAGGAAGGGCGCGCGATACAGGAGGTTCCGGACTTGGTCTGTCAATTGTAAAAAATGCAGTGCTTTTTCATAAGGGCAGAATCTCAGCAAAAAATCGAAAAGAAGGCGGTTTGGAATTTATCTTCCAGTTACATAAATAATTACTGTAAAATCTACTTAAATAAGTCTCAGTTGTGTTTTTAAAGGCAAAATACTATCTTTGTGCCTGAAAAAATAGTGCTTCGGTTTGTCGCTTTGCAAATAAGTAAAGAGGAAAGTCCGGGCAACATAGAGCACCATACTTCCTAACGGGAAGCTGTTCGTGAGGGCAGGGTAGTGTAACAGAAAATAACCGCTTCGGGCAACTGAAGTAAGGGTGAAAAGGTGAGGTAAGAGCTTACCGGTATTTATGGCAACATAGATAGCCGTACATCCTATGGGTTGCAAGATCATGTATACCGGCGTATGTAGGACTGCTCGTCTGATGTCGGGGGGTAGATCGCTTGAGGTAGTTGGTGACAACTGTCCCAGATAAATGACAAACACCTTGCATGCAGGGTACAGAACCCGGCTTACAGAAGCACTGTTTTTTTATCGTAATGATTATAGAGCATATTCTCAAAATGAAGCTCAGTTTACGAATAAAATAATGTTGTTAAAGAAACTATATGTCGGCTAAACTAATTATATTCTCAGCACCATCAGGATCAGGAAAAAGCACAATTGTAAATCATTTGTTACAAAGAGGTTATGATATTGAGTTTTCAATATCTGCAACCAGTAGATTACCTCGTGGTAACGAAAAAGATGGAGTTGAGTATTACTTTCTTACACCTGATGAATTTCGCAAAAGAATTGCAGCAGATGAGTTTATTGAATATGAGGAAGTTTACAAAGATACTTATTATGGAACTTTAAAAACAGAAATTCAAAGGATAGGGGATAAGGGTAAAAATATTGTGTTTGATGTTGATGTAGTTGGAGGATTAAATATAAAAAAACAATTTGGTGAACGAGCACTATTAATATTCATTGCACCGCCAAGTATAGAAGTACTTCGTGAACGACTGACATCAAGAGGAACAGACTCGCCTGAAATGATAGATTTACGCGTTGCAAAGGCTAATTATGAACTTTCCTTTGCTCCGCATTTCGATGTTACCATAGTAAATGATGACTTAGAAAAAGCCCAAAAAGAAGCAGAAAGGGTATTGAATGTATTTCTGCAAAAATAATTATAGATGGAATGCGGATGACACGGATTTTCAAACGCTGATCTCAAATCCGTGGATATCAGCGTTGCTTGCATCCGCTTTATCTGCGTTCTATTTTACGAATATCAAAGTCTGCTTGTTGAAGGTTTATCTTTTATTTGATCGATACATGCCCTTACAAAATCCCATTTTTCATAATCACTTCGCATAGCAGTACCATTCCAGAATACAAAATCAATATCAATAGGAACTTCACCCTTTGATTTACCCTCTAAAGTACGACCTAAATCTTGCTCTATTTGTTTAAAAAATCTCACAGAATCAATAAAATACTCATCTGATAATATCTTTATAGCCTGATTCAGAAAATAATTCTTATACTTTTTATTTCTTGGTAAAGTAATCAGCACAGTACTCTCATCAATGATTTCATATTTGTCATTGATCTTTTCTTTTGCCTTTGTTATGTTTTCCTCAGAATTTATATTGCTTCCAAGCATTATAATACCTTCGTTCATAAATATATGATGTAATTTGAGATTTATCTCGAAATGTTTTTCAATCTTTAATAAAAAAAGCCGAAGTAAATCTCCGGCTCTAAATATTTATACTGCTAATTAATAATGATAGTCTTTTAGTTGTTCCTGAAGACGTTTACGAGCCAGGAAAATACGACTTTTAACAGTTCCTATTGGTAAATTCATTTTTTCTGCAATCTCTTCATATTTATATCCCTGAACATGCATAGAGAAAGGAATCCTATATTCGTCAACAAACGAATTGATGCTGTTTTTGATTTCTCCAACAGAATAGGAACTTTCCGGGCTTTCAAAACCTGAGTTCTGAGACAGATTCAGATGATGCAAATCTTCAGTTTTATCAATTACAGTCTGGTTACGAACAATCTTACGATAGTTGTTTATGAAGATATTCTTCATAATCGTGAGCACCCAGCCTTTAAAATTGATGTTATCAGTAAACTTGTCCTGATTATCCAATACTTTTAGGGTAGTATCCTGCAGTAAATCTTCTGCTTCATCACGATTTAATGTGAGTGAAAAAGCAAAATTTCTCATGTTACTCTGCAATGCTACCAGCTCATTTTCAATGTGTACTTTTTTCATTTTCTGCCTTTTTTATTTGTTAATAATTAAACAGAACCTAATATGGGTTCTAAACCATATTATGAAAAAACTTCCTGATTAAGCAAGTGATTGATTGTCAGCTGTCTATACTGAATGATACTAAATAAAGAGCTCTTTCGAAAATTTTTCTATAATATTTTCGATGCAAATATAAACATATATTTTTGAATTATTGTATATTTGACGAAAATTTAATAAAAAATGAAACATTTTATTTTAACAACTTTATTTTTAATCGTTATAAATAGTATCAGTAGCTCTTTAAATGCTGAAACAAAAATTATTTATAAAATCGATATTAAAAAGGAAATAGGCAGTGCGACATGGCTTTATACTCAAAAAGGATTTGAAGAAGCGCATGAAAAAAATGCCGATATAATTTTGATACATATGAATACATATGGTGGTGAAGTTTTATATGCCGATTCAATTCGTACTAAAATCCTTAACGAACAACTTCCCGTGTATGTATTTATAGATAATAATGCAGCATCTGCAGGTGCTTTGATATCAATAGCATGTGATAAAATATTTATGAGGCCTGGTGGAAGTTTTGGCGCAGCTACTGTTGTCAATCAAACCGGAGAGCAAATGCCTGATAAATATCAATCCTATATGCGTGCAACAATGCGAGCTACAGCCGAAGCTCATGGGCAAGATACAATCATTAACGGTAACGATACTATTTATAAATGGAAACGTGATCCGATGATTGCAGAGGCAATGGTAGATGAACGAACAGTTGTACCTAATTTGATAGATTCAGGTAAAACACTGACTTTCACACCTCAGGAAGCACAAAAATATAACTATTGTGATGGAATTGTTTCAAGCATTGATGAGTTGGTAACAGATAAACTGAATATTGAATCATATGATTTGGTTGTTTTTAAACCTACTCCTATTGATGAAATTAGAGGATTTCTTATGAGCACCATAATTCAAGGTATTTTAATAATGTTGATTATAGGAGGAATTTATTTTGAATTACAAACGCCCGGTATTGGATTCCCATCAATTGTAGCAATTGCTGCTGCTTTATTATATTTTGCTCCTTTATATATTGAAGGATTAGCAGCTAATTGGGAGATTTTGTTATTTATAATAGGTCTGATCTTGGTTGCATTGGAGATTTTTGTCATACCCGGTTTTGGCATTGTCGGTATATTAGGGATTATTTTTGTAATTGGCGGATTAACACTTAGTCTGTTAGAAAATGTAGATTTTGATTTCGGACCTGTTCAGGAAGGAAAGATAGGTAAGGCATTATTGACTGTAACAGCCGGTATTTCGTTCGGATTTGCTCTCGTCATATATTTGAGTTCGCTTATTGGAGCTAAAGGATTATTTAGAGGAATTGCATTAAATACTAATTTGGAGAAAGATGCAGGCTACATAGGAGTTTCAATGGAGCAAAAAGCGTTAGTAGGAATGGAAGGTAAAGCAAGCACCGATTTACGCCCTTCCGGCAAAGTGTTTATAGATGGAGAAGTGTACGATGCTGTAGCTGAAATTGGCTTTATTCCTAAAAATACTGTGGTGAAAGTTGTAAAATACGAAATGGGACAGTTGTATGTACAGGTTGTAAAATAAAAACAACCGGATAAAAAATAAAACCGGTGAGCAATCTTAAGATGAATGTATAGAAAAGAATTTTTAAAATCATTGGCATTATTGCCTTTATCAGGAGTAGCTATGAAACTAAATGCCCTAAATAAAATAACAGAGCCGTTTAATAATACGAAAAAAATGCCTGTTCTGTTTTTGGGACACGGTAGCCCGATGAACGCTATTGAAGAGAATGAATTTGTACAAAACTTTAGAAATATCGGTAAAGAGATTACCAAACCCAATGCCATTCTTTGTGTCAGTGCACATTGGGAAACGCGAGGTACCTTTGTAACTGCAATGCAAAACCCACCCACCATTCATGACTTTGGAGGTTTTCCTCAAGAGCTTTTTGATGTACAATATCCTGCACAGGGAAGTCCGGAATTGGCAATAGAAACAAAATCGCTTATCAAAAAAACGGAAATAGGATTAGATGATAAGTGGGGACTTGACCATGGTACTTGGAGTGTCATAAAACACATGTATCCTAATGCTGATATTCCTGTTATTCAACTGAGTTTGGATTATTATCAAACGCCTCAATATCACTATGAACTTGCTAAAGAATTACAATCACTTCGTGAGAAAGGTGTTTTGATTATCGGAAGCGGAAATATGGTTCATAATTTAAGGATGGTGGAATGGCGAAAATTAAACGAAACCTATGGCTTTGATTGGGCATTGGAAGCAAACGACAAGATGAAGCAATTTATCATAAATGACGACCATAAATCCTTAATCAATTATTCGCAACACGGTAAACCTTTCCAACTCTCCATTCCTACTCCCGAACATTATTTGCCTTTGCTCTATGCACTTGCACTCAAAGATAAAAATGACCAAGTAAGTATTTTCAACGACAAACCTGTTGCCGGCTCACTGACCATGACAAGCGTAAAGATTGATAAAGTGTGAGATCAAGAGGCATTCACAAATTAGAAAATTTTTTGATTCGTTTTCTTTCAAACTTATTACTTAAAGAAAATTATTCGCTTAAAAATCGAGAAATGCATATTCTTAATGACACTGTAAATGACACTGTAAAATCTCAAAATGACACTGTATTTTCATTGATTAAGCGAGACAATAAAATAACGGCTAACGAAATCAGTGAACGATTGAAAATAAGTTTAAGTACCGTAAAACGCAAAATTAAAGAGCTTAGAGACAACGGGAAACTGGAGCGTATTGGTAGTGATAGAACAGGACGGTGGAAAATAATCGAATAAAATTGCAAAGCGATATTAATTTATTACTTGCATACAATCATTTGATAAAATCGTTGAATATTAAACAAATGATTCATGTATTTGTGTGTTTTTAGTATATTAGATATACGCGGCAAACAGAAATCTGTTAAGTTATGTAATACCTTGGATTACAAAGGATATTACTTTACATAAAGCAAATATATATATGCTAAGACGATTTGAGTTGTGGATGTGATTGTTAACTGTCATTTAAGGTAAGCAGTAGCAACTATGTAGAAAACTAAACCAAGTAAATAAAATTATTAATATACTACCACAGCTATATTTAAAAAAGTTGTATCTTTGAGTTTTATTCATTCTATAAAATATGGACAAACAAATACCAAGTGAAAAAGTTATTAGAGAACTGGTTAGTTCAAACGTTCGCACTTTTGCACAAACTTTTAGCGAACGGCATATTAGTGAATTTGATAATCCAGACGGCACTCTCAACATGAAAATACATAATGTTTTCATTGCTGTATTGGGCGAAGAAATACAATATTATACTGCTTTAGTTCGTTCCTTCGATAGTTCATTAGGGAATATGCTCGAAAATTTGGCTATCAGTATTGCAAAAATATTTTATACTATTACTGATAGGGTTAGTGGACCACTTTATCCCGAACAAACAGCTAAAATTGCAGAATTGCTCGAAGCCTATAAAAACACGAAAAACCCTAAAAAAGCAAGTGTTGATGATTTTAATTTGCTACGTAATATTAAAAACCCAACGGAAGTTGAAATAAAAACTCATATAAGCGACTACTATTTATTTGATGAGGAAACAAATGAACATTTTCTAATTGAATTAAAAATTGGAGGTGATTTGGATAATAAGAAAGCACGAGCAGAAAAAGAAGCTATTTTTGAACAATATGCAATTTTATCTAACACATTAGAAAAAGAAGCTGTGATAAAATGTTATTTCGCAACGGCATATAATAGGTATGGGGAGAACAAACCGTGGACACAAGTACGAGTTAAGCAATTCTTTTCTAATGAAGAATTATTAATTGGAGAGGATTTTTGGAATTTTGTATGTAAATCCGATGATGGATATAGTATTGTAATTGATGAGTATAAAAAGAATGCTCATATCATAAGGGAGGCATTAGACTGTATTAAAAACAAATATCTCTCATAAATGAAAACAGAAAAATTCTCAATAGTTCAAGGTGATTGTTTCGATTTAATAAAAGAAATTAAAGCAAGCTCTATAGATTTAATTTTGACCGATCCTCCATATAATTTGGCAAAACATTCCACAGGTAACATAAAATTTGATTGGAGACAAGATGTTAACAACGATATTGCTGATTGGGATAAAAAGGATATTGAACCTGAAAAAATTGCTGATGAATTCGTGAGGGTACTAAAGCCTAATGGCAATTTATTTATTTTTTGCAGCTATAACCTAATTGGGAAATGGTACGATGCTTTAGATCATAAATTTGATGCAACTAATTTTTTTGTATGGCATAAAACAAATCCAACACCAAAATTTTTTAAGAATGGTTTTTTGAATAGTTGTGAAATAATACTTTGCTGTTGGAACAAAAAGCATAAATGGAATTTCAGTAACCAAAAAGAAATGCATAACTTTTTTGAAACACCTATATGTTCTGCGCCAGAAAGATTGAAAGATCCTAAACACCCAACACAAAAACCTGTTGAATTACTGGAACATATTATCAAAATTGCTTCAAATGAAAATGATATAGTGTTTGATCCATTTATGGGAGTTGCCTCAACAGGAGTTGCATCATTAAAAAATAACAGAAAATTTGTAGGTATAGAATTAGAAGAAATTTATTTTGAAGCTTCTAAAAATCGTCTAATAAATATATAAAAATGAATGTCCTATTTGAAAATACACAAGTTGAATTAAAACCCTTTTTGAAATGGCCAGGTGGAAAATCAAAGGAATTGAAAGTTATCATTCCGAACTTACCCGAAAGGATTGATAATTATTATGAGCCTTTCATAGGAGGAGGGGCTGTCTATTTTGCTATTTCAAGTGCAAAACATTATTTCATAAATGACAAATCAAAAGATTTAGTTGAGTTATACCAAAATATAAAATCTAAAAACAACAAAGAACTTTTCAGTATATTATCTGAAATGGATAATTATTGGAAAAGGCTTGATACTATTTTTGAACTCCATAAATCTGTTTTAAACGAAATATATTTTACTAAAAGAAAAAATGATGAGTTTAACGTAAAAAATGCTATAAAACAATTTGTTGAGAAAAATATTACCGACTTCACAGATCCTATATTGTCTATTTTTGGATTTGATTTGTTCTTTTATTCAAAGGAATTAAAAATAAATCTAAATCGTAAAATGTTACGAATGAGAAAATTAGAGCAAGAGAAGGGACTACTCTCTGATTCTGATGTTGATGTAAACATTCTGACCGCTATTAAAAGTTCTTTTTATATGTATTTTAGAATGTTGTACAACAAACCTGAAAAATATAACATTTCATCAATTGTTTATAGTGCGATTTATTTTTTTATTCGGAATTACACTTATAGTGGAATGTTTCGTTACAATGCAGATGGAGAGTTTAATGTACCTTACGGAGGCATAGGCTATAATGGTAATTCGCTTGACAAGAAAGTAAAATATATTGCGAGTAAAGAAATACAAAATAAGCTACAAAACACAACAATTGAAAATGCTGACTTTTACGAGTTTATGAAATTGAAAAACACAAATAAAAATGATTTCATTTTTTTAGACCCACCGTACGATACCGAATTTAGTACTTATGATCAAAATGAATTTACTCAGAACGACCAAATAAGGTTAGCTAATTTTCTTATAAACGAAACAAACTGCAAGTGGCTATTAGTGATAAAAAATACTGATTTTATTCATAAGCTTTATGAAAGAGAAATAATAAACATTAAGTATTTTGATAAATCATATAATGTGAGTTTTATGAATAGGAACGACAGAAAAACAGAGCATTTGTTGATAACAAATTATTGATATGACAAAAGATAAAGTAACTGAAACATAACTTATTATACCTTCGATATGAACAACTATTGGGAAACAGATGCGGCAACATATGAACTACTTCAAAAGTTGAAGCAGTTTATAAGCTTTGTTTCAAATTTGAGATATACAACAAAAGCAGACAAACAAAAAGCAAAAATAATTGAACGATTAATTACAACTATAAACAAACCGATAACTTTCAAAAATTGGAATGTTTGTTTAGACATTTTTGACAGAGACATCCAATATGGAATAGATAAACAAGGTGGTACTTATTGGAGAAGTTGGTCAGTTTGGTTTGAAAAAGATTATTTGAAAATTGAAGCAAAGACACGCCATACAGAAGAACCGGTATACCATTATGGTGATGACTTTTATTACAGTGCTTACATATCCTTTAAGCCCGATCTTATCGGTGATAGACTTTATATTCAGGAAGACATAAAGGCATTTGTTTCAGATGCTTTGCAATATGAAAACTATATTACTGATAGTTTAAACGATATTGAAATAGATATAGATGTTGAAAATTAAAGACAAGACAAGACAAAATGAGATGTAAATAAAATTTGACACATAATACACTCTAAGTGTACCTCATATCTGACAGGACTACTGCATACACCATATAAAAAAGAACTCCTAAACTAAATATTAGTAAAGGAGTCCATTTATATTTCAATTGTGTTACTCTCGTTAGGGAAGTCTGAAAAGATATTCTCTATACGACTATGACTGCGATTGTAAATTTACATTACAACGCCAAATACCTTTCTGCTTCAATAGCAGCTTGACAGCCTGTTCCGGCAGCAGTAATGGCTTGACGATAATGTGGGTCGGCAACATCACCCGCTGCAAATACTCCGGGTACATTGGTTCTGGGAGTGCCAGGTATGGTCTTTATGTATCCGACTTCATCTGTTTCAACCCAAGGTTTGAATATGTCAGAGTTTGGTTGGTGACCGATTGCTAAGAAGAAACCATCAATTTCTATATGTCTCTGTTCTTCGTCTGATTGTCCTCTACGTTTTACTAAATTAGCACCTTGTACAACTCTCTCGCCTGTTAACCCAACAGTTTCGTGCTCGAATAAAACTTCAATTTTAGGATTTTTAAATACTCTTTCTTGCATAATTTTAGATGCACGTAAAAATGGTTTGCGCACAATCATATAAACTTTAGAGGCTAAGCCCGAAAGATAAATTGCTTCTTCACATGCTGTATCTCCACCTCCAACAACCGCTACCTTCAAATTACGATAGAAAAAACCATCGCAAGTGGCACATGCAGAAACGCCTGAGCCTGAATATTTTGTTTCATCGGGAATACCCAAATATTTAGCAGTGGCACCCGTAGAGATAATCAATGTATCAGTTTCAATAACTTTTTCGCCATCTATGGTAACTTTGTAGGGCGCACTCGATAAATCAGTTGCAGTAGCATGACCAAAACGTATATCTGCACCAAAACGTTCTGCTTGTTTTTTTAAGTCAACCATCAATTCCGGACCGGTAATTCCTTCAGGATAACCAGGGAAATTTTCGACTTCATTGGTTGTAGTCAACTGACCGCCCGGTTGCATACCTTCATATAAAACCGGTGATAAATTTGCTCTCGAAGCATAAATTGCAGCTGTATAACCAGCAGGACCTGAGCCTATTATAAGGCATCTAACTTTTTCATTCATGTTTATGTATATTTACTGTTTACTAATCACTAATCACTAATCACTATTCACTAATCACCAATCACCAATCACTAATCACCTCAAATCATTCACAACAGCATCTCTAACTTTCGATTTATCAAATTTAAAAACTTCGGGCTTTACATTTACACCCTTCTGATAATTAGTGAATTGAATAATATTTTGTGTACCATTTTTATATTCAATCATTATACTTTGTAAATCTTCGGTAGTCTTATTGATTTGAATAATAACCTTATTAAAATCTGCTTTCTTGTTTTTTGCTGTTAATTCAATAACATGATTTTGAGGGCTTTTGGTTTTGCTGAATTGAATCTGACTTGCAGCTTTAAATGCCGATATAATGGCAATCGGATTTATTTGAGCTAATTCGTCAGTTTCAGGTTCAGAAATATTTACTTCATTCGACTCTTTCATGTATGCCCATTGGGTTTTACCATCGAACCATACCTTCAATTCGTCCGATTCAAGGAAAAATTGGTTTGCTCTCAAGATAATCTTTCCGGAAATCAGTTGCGAATTTACACTATTTTTTTCTGAAACCTTAATAGTAAAATCCGACTGTATGGTCTGTTTCTGAAATGAGTTGATGAAGTTGTTTGTAAGTTGTTCAGCATCAGTCTTGTTCTGAGAGAAACTGACTAAAATAGAGTTTATTAATAGTAATATAGAAAGTATATATTTTGTTGAATTCATACTTTTACAAGTTCTTTAAAATCTGTTCTAAATGGTATTCATCCATCACCAATACTTGTCGTGCTTTGCTGCCTTCATTTGGTCCGATAATACCCGCAACTTCCAACTGATCAACAATCCTGCCGGCTCTATTATAACCAATCGAGAATTTTCGTTGAATATTGGAAGTAGAGCCTTGCTGAGTGCTAACTATCAATCGTGCAGCATCTTCAAATAAAGGATCGCGTTTGCTCATGTCAATAGCTCCAACATCTACGCCTTCACCTTCTGCACCAACATATTCAGGTAAGTAAAATGCAGTTGGATATCCCTGCTGAACTGTAATATGATGAACGATATTTTCAACTTCGGGAGTATCTACAAAAGCACATTGAACACGTATCAATTCATTACCAGAGGTAAATAACATATCACCTCTACCTACAAGCTGATTTGCACCTTGTCCGTCAATAATAGTGCGTGAGTCGACCAAAGATGATACCTTGAAAGCTACTCTTGCAGGGAAATTAGCCTTAATCACACCTGTAATAATGTTAACAGATGGACGCTGTGTAGCAATAATCATGTGGATACCAACAGCTCGTGCTAATTGTGCTATTCGTGCAATAGGCAGTTCCACTTCTTTACCTGCTGTCATAATTAAATCTCCAAACTCATCGATGATAACAACAATATAAGGTAAAAACTTATGACCTTTTTCGGGATTTAACTGACGATTTATGAATTTCTCGTTATACTCTTTAATATTTCTAACATGAGCCTTCTTCAGTAAATCATATCGATCATCCATTTCATGACATAGCGAGCTAAGTGTTTCTACGACTTTGGTTGTATCGGTTATTATAGCATCTTCACCATCAGGCAATTTAGCTAAATAATGTTTTTCGATATCGCCATAAATATTAAACTCAACCTTCTTGGGGTCGATTAATACAAACTTCAATACTGATGGATGTTTCTTATATAATAATGATGTGATGATTGCATTTAATCCTACTGATTTACCCTGACCGGTTGCTCCGGCGACTAATAAGTGAGGCATTTTGGCTAAGTCAACCATAAAAATCTCATTTGTAATAGTCTTGCCAAAAGCGATAGGCAGCTCAAATTTAGATTCCTGAAATTTCTTGGAAGCAATAACGGAATGCATTGAAACTATTTGTGGGTCAGCATTTGGGACTTCAATACCTATTGTACCTTTACCCGGAATAGGAGCAATAATACGAATACCTGTTGCTGCTAAACTAAGCATAATATCGTATTCGAGATTACGAATTTTCGATACACGAATACCTTCTTTTGGTACTATTTCATATAAGGTAATTGTAGGACCAACTGTGGCTTTAATGCTTTTTATCTCAATACCGTAATGCTGAAGCGTTGTAGTAATGCGTTCTTTATTAGCAGTTTGCTCCTTCATATCTATCTGAGTCCCATTTTCGCTGCCATACACTTTTAGCAAATCAAAAGTAGGAAACTTATAATGCGATAAATCTAATGTTGGGTCGTATTGACCTAATTTATCTAAATTATATGAAGGATCATCATTTTCATCATTTTGAATTGACTTAGCATCTAACGTTCTATTTTCTTCATTGATATGAGGTTTTTCAATTTCAAATATTACGTCGGAAGTTGATGATATTTCATCTTCAATTTCTTCTTCAGAGTCGTCTTTTGAAGAATCTCGCAGCCAATCTTCAGGTACTATCTCTGTACCGATAGCAACACTAAATGAATCATCATCTATGTTATCTTCAATTATATCAGTATCCGGAGTTTTGCTTTTTCGAGAGAATAAATTTCTTAAAAACACAATTGTCTGAGCCGTAACAAGGATGCCGTAAACAAGTAATGACCCTGCAAGACTGAGTATTAGTCCTAATTCCCCAATATAAGACACTATCCATTTACTTGCGACAACGCCATGTTTTCCTCCAAGATAAAAGAAAATCTGAGGTTTGAAATAAAAGTCTACAAAACCTAATGCTGCGGAAAGCCAAATAAGCCAAAAAGCGGAATGAAAGAATGCTTTCCACAATGGAGTAATCCTTTTCTTCAGAAGACTGAATGAAAGTACAACAGAAAAAAAGACAATGGCAAATGAGCTGATACCAAAACCTTCATGTATAATTTTGTGAGAAATATACGCACCGGCAACAGAAGCAGCATTTTTTATTTCGTTTCTTGAGTTGTTTAATTCGCTCAAACTAAGCTCCATTTTACTCTGATCTTCGGCTCCGGTAAAGAAATATGAAGTCATGCCAACAAAACAGAATATTGTGAAAAGAAGAATAATCAAACCTATGGTGAAGCGTAATCTTTCACCTGTAATAAATCCCACAAAGACCTGCCAAGCACCTTTTTCATTATTTTGCTTTTTAGCTTTTTTAGATGCTTTTTTCTTGGATGTTTCTGAAACGCTTAAAGGAATTGTTTTGGTTTCGTTTGCCGGTCCGGTCTTAATTCTATTTGGCTTTTTTGGTGGCATAATTTTACATTTCTTATCTGATATATTTCTAATTTGCAAAAATAACAAAAAAACTATGCATTAATTCTTTTATTTGACATAATTTTACGGAAAAATATTTATTGTGGATTTATTTATGAATGTTTTAAAAACTACTTCGCTTTCAGTAGGTTATAAAGATAGTAAAAAAGACGTTGTTATTCAACATAATTTGAATCTTTATGTCAACAAAGGCGAAATGGTTTGCTTGATTGGTCCAAATGGTAGCGGCAAGACTACTTTATTGCGCACTTTGTCGGGTTTACTGCGACCATTATCAGGCAAATCATATATTAATAATATTGATGTTCAGAAAATTTCTTCAAGAGAAAGAGCTTTATTGATTGCTTTGGTTCTCACTGATAGAGTTGATATTGAAAATGCAACAGTAGAGTCTATTGTTTCAATGGGACTGCATCCACACACAAGTTGGTGGGGTAAAATCAATAAACAAACTAATAGTGTTGTAGAAAGTGCAATAGAAATGGTGCATCTTGAAAAAAAAGCACATTCATTGCTTTCAGAGTTGTCGGATGGAGAACGTCAGCGGGTTATGATAGCAAAAGCATTTGTTCAGGACACGCCTATAATTATACTCGATGAGCCAACAGCACATCTTGATTTGCCGAACAGAATAGAAATTATGTTGCTGCTACATAAGTTAGCCCATGAAACTGGGAAGACCGTGCTTATATCGACACATGAGCTTGATATTGCATTGCAGGCGGCAGACAGGGTGTGGTTAATGACGGAAAACGATGGGGTAGAGGTTGGTGTTCCTGAAGATCTTGTGCTAAATGGAAAATTTACCGAGACTTTCAAAAGTGATAATTTTATCTTTAATCCAACAAATGGGAATTTCTCCATGAATTATTCGTTGACGAAGAAAGTGTCGGTATTTGGAGATAAGACCAAGATGTATTGGACTTTAAGAGCTTTAGCACGTGCAGGTTATTTGGCTGAAGCTAATGCAAAACCAGCAATCATCATTGAAGATAATTGCTGGAAAATAGGAGATGAAAAATTTTACTCGATTGAAGAACTGTTGAATGGTTTATCTAACGCCATTCATTAGTTTTAACATGAATTTGTTGAGTGATATTAAGACTATCCCACAGAATATAACAAACAAAGCAACATATAAGAAAATCTTACCGGCTCCCATCGATTCTACGGAAGAAGCAAGGAAACCACCTACAATATTTGCTACAAACGAAGATAATAGCCAAACGCCCATCAATACAGAAGCTAATTTCGGAGGAGATAGTTTAGTTACGACCGATAACCCTACCGGTGATAAGCACAGTTCACCTAAAGTATGGAATAAATATGTAAGTACTAACCATATCAAACTTGCCTTTACAGTAATATCGTCTATATCGCCACCTCTTTGTGCTACAGCAGCAAGCATAAACATAAACCCAACACCTAAAATTATCATTCCGGCACCCATCTTTATAGGTGTACTGATTTTTTTGCCGATTTTTGATACCCAAAACATTCCGAATAATGGTGCTAAAGTAACAATAAATAAAGGATTAACCGATTGAAACCATGCTGTAGGAATTTCATATCCAAACACTACTCTGTCGACATATCTATCTGTATATAAACTTAATGACGATCCGGCTTGTTCAAACCCAGCCCAAAAGAATATTGCAAACACGAATATTATAAAAATAGCAACAATCCTTTGCCTTTCTTCTTTTGTTAAAGGCTTTTTAGTGTCTACAACCTCATCGGTACTAAGAGCTGAAGCTTGTAAAGCTCCGGGGCGACTACCTAAATTACCTAAGTATTTCTTTGCTAAAGTATTGAACAATAGCTGTCCAAAGAACATTCCTATAGCAGCAGCCAAAAATCCATACCTGTAACCATAACTAATTACTCCTGTTTCATGAGTGGAAGAGAAAAGATTGTCGGTAAGATAACCAATAAGTAAAGGCGCCATAAATGCTCCTAAATTAATTCCCATATAGAAAATTGAAAATGCTGAATCCCTTCTTTCATCACCATCTGCATACAAACCACCAACAAGTGTAGAGATATTTGGCTTGAAAAATCCGTTGCCGATTATTAATAATCCTAATCCGGTGTACAATCCTGCATGGGTATTAAATGCAAATAAAGATAGCTGTCCAAGCATCATAGTGATACCACCAATAGTAATTGCATGCCGCTGACCAATATATTTATCAGCAATCCAGCCTCCTATCAAAGGAGTGAAATAAACAAACCCGGTGAAGAATCCATAGATTAAACTTGCATTTTGTGCACTGATATTTAATCCTCCTTCGAAATAAGTCTTGGTAAGATATAAGATTAAGATACCTCTCATCCCATAATAGCTGAAACGTTCCCACATTTCAGTAAAGAACAACAAATAGAGTCCTTTAGGATGCCCTTTTTTACGTTTTACTTCTGTCATTATTTTAATGTGTTTATTGCCTTTAATAAAAAAGCAGGTGCAAAAATAACAAACATGTTTGAATATGCAATACTTATTCATTTTTGTTAAGATTGTTATTTTTTTTATATTGAAGTAACAAAAAAATTGAAAAGTGCGAAATAAATAGAAAATATTCGTATATTTGCACCGTTTTATGACTTATCGTTAGTAAAGACATGTATTTTGTGTCAAAATGATAAAGCAATGAGCAGGTATTAGTTTGATTATATAATATTATTTATCCTCAATAAAAGATAAATAGTAAAACAATAAATTACATATAAATTTTTTTTTATGAACATCGAAAACATTATTTCGTCACTTGAGGCAAAGCATCCCGGAGAAAAAGAGTACATTCAAGCAGTAAGGGAAGTATTATTAACAATTGAAGATGTGTATAATCAGCATCCTGAATTTGAAAAAGCGAAAATTCTTGAAAGAATAGTTGAACCGGATAGAATATTTACATTTAAAGTGCCATGGGTTGACGATAAAGGAGAAATACAAATTAACTTAGGCTATCGTATTCAATTCAATAATGCCATTGGTCCATACAAAGGAGGATTAAGATTTCACTCAACCGTAACCCCTTCAATTTTAAAGTTTTTAGGTTTTGAGCAAACATTTAAAAATGCGCTTACAACTTTACCTATGGGAGGTGCTAAGGGTGGTTCCGATTTCGACCCACATGGTAAATCAGATACTGAAGTAATGCATTTTTGTCAGGCTTTTATGCTTGAATTATGGAGAAATATTGGATCTAAAACAGATGTTCCTGCAGGTGATATAGGAGTAGGAGGGCGCGAAATAGGATATATGTACGGTATGTACAAGAAGTTAGCTCGCGAAAATGCAGGTGTGCTTACAGGTAAAGATATGGAAATTGGAGGGTCGTTAATCAGACCGGAGGCAACAGGTTTCGGTGGATTGTATTTCGTAAAACAGATGCTCGAAACTGCAGGAGAAACAATCAAAGGCAAAACAATTGCACTTTCAGGTTTTGGGAATGTAGCTTGGGGAGCAGCTTTAAAAGCCAACGAAATGGGAGCTAAAGTTGTAACTATTTCAGGTTCCAAAGGCTATGTGTATGATGAAAATGGAATATCCGGTGAAAAGATAGAATATATGTTGGAAATGAGGTCTAAAGGAATTTCTTTAGCTGAATTTGCTGAGAAATATGGAGCTAAGTATTTTCATGGAGAAAAACCATGGGGAGTAAAAGTTGATATTGCCCTACCTGGTGCTACACAAAATGAATTAGACGGAGAAGATGCTGCAAAATTAATCAAGAATGGAGTAATATGTGTGGCTGAGTTATCAAATATGGGATGTACACCTGAAGCCATTGATTTATTTATTGAAAATAAAATTTTATACGGACCGGGAAAAGCTGCAAATGCAGGAGGAGTTGCAACTTCAGGTTTAGAAATGACTCAAAATGCAATGCACCTAAGTTGGACAGAAGCGGAAGTTGATGCTAAACTAAAACAAATTATGTCTGACATTCATTGCCAGTGCGTTAAATATGGTACCGGACCTGATGGTTACATCAACTATATGAAAGGTGCGAATGTTGCAGGATTCTTGAAAGTCGCAAAAGCCATGTTGATACAAGGAGTAATTTGAAAATGATAGTGATTTTGTGACAGATATGACAGACCATATGAGTTTTGACAGATAAGCAAGTAATTAAAATTAATTAAAACTGTCTACATCGTTAAGCAGGTTTAAATGTTAAAATTCAAATGTTAAAATACACCAAATCAAACTGACAGAAGTTCATATAGGAATAACTTTTGATTAATTTAGTGCCGGTTTTAGAAAAATCCAGCATTATTTATTTATTTAAAATATTACACTTATGAAAAGGAATAAATTTTTTCAGATTATTGGCTTAATTATCTTGGTTGTTTCAGTTACGATTGCTACAAATTATGTTATTAATAAACCGTCAATTGATGATGGTAAAACTACATCTTCATTTGATAAAGTTCCTGCAAGTTATGCAAGTTTCAAAAATTCGTCAGGTGCAGGTGATACTGATTTTACGGTAGCTGCGGAATTAACGGTAAATGCGGTTGTACACGTAAAAGTGAAATCGGAAGTTCAGGGAATGAGAGGATACAGTGGAGATCCGTTTTTTGAATACTTTTTCGGACCTCAATATCGTCAGCAGCAACCACAAATAAGAGAAGGTGCAGGTTCAGGAGTTATAATTTCGGAAGATGGTTATATTGTAACCAACAATCACGTAATTGACAATTCCAAAGAGATTGAAGTGGTGCTAAATGACAAAAGAACATATACTGCAAAAGTTGTAGGTGCAGATCCTAACACAGATATTGCATTGTTGAAAATAGAAGAAAAGAATTTACCATATATAATATTTGGAAATTCAGATGATTTAAAAGTAGGAGAATGGGTGTTGGCAGTTGGAAATCCTTTTAATCTGACTTCGACAGTTACCGCCGGTATAGTGAGTGCGAAAGCTCGTAATATCAATATTCTTAATGCAGCAATGAAAATAGAATCATTTATTCAGACAGATGCTGCGGTAAATCCTGGTAATAGTGGGGGAGCATTAGTAAATACGAAAGGAGAATTAATCGGCATTAATACTGCAATAGCTTCACAAACAGGTTCATATGCAGGTTATGCCTTTGCTGTACCTTCAAGTATAGTTCAGAAAATTGTATCTGATGTTCGACAATTTGGTGTTGTTCAAAGAGCTGTTTTAGGAGTAGAAATCAAAGATATCGATGCTGAACTTGCTAAAGACAAGAAGATTAAAACTTTTGATGGAGCTTATGTAGCGAGAGTCGTAGAAGAAAGTGCAGCAGAAAAGTCCGGAATTAAGACAGGTGATATTATCACTAATGTGAATGGTGTAGATGTAAAAACCGTAGCTCAACTGCAAGAGCAGGTAGGCAGGTATCGTCCGGGTGATAAAATAACCGTTGATGTTTTACGAGATAATAAAAAGCAGACATTAAATGTTGAACTTAAAAACAGACAAGGAAACACGGGTATTGTTTCAGCAGATGTAGATGTTGATATATTGGGTGCAACTTTCAAAAAGATTGATGATAAAGTAATTCAGAAATTTGGTGTTAATTATGGAATTGAAGTGAAATCGGTTGCTAAAGGTAAATTCCAGAATGCAGGTATAAAAAGTGGATATATAATTTTGAAAATCAATAATATCAAAATCAACGATGAGAAAGATGTGGAAACAGTTTTGAAATCTGTTATGGATAATGGCGAGCAAAACAAAGTTCTATGGGTTACAGGCTTCTATCCTAATGGTAAAACAGCATATTATGCAGTTGATTTAAACTAAAGAAATCTTTAAATGATTATCCGGCAAGTGCTTGTCAATAGTACTCGGATAATCATTTTTATATTATATCCCAACAAGATTTACATTTTACGCAGGCTTTTTTAAAACATTTTTGTTTTTCAAACGTTTATATTTAGAATAAACCACTAATTTGGTTTTTTTATGTGTAAATAATTTATTAACTTTGCACGCTAAATTTCAAAAGAGGAATGAGACAACTAAAAATTACTAAATCGATAACAAATAGAGAGAGTGCCTCTTTAGATAAGTATCTTCAGGAAATAGGAAGAGAAGATCTTATTACAGTAGAAGAAGAGGTGGAACTTGCCCAACGAATCAGAAACGGCGATAGACTTGCCTTAGAAAAACTGACTCGTGCTAATCTCCGTTTCGTTGTTTCAGTTGCTAAACAATATCAAAATCAAGGTTTGAGTTTACCCGACTTAATTAATGAGGGTAATTTAGGCTTAATTAAAGCTGCGGAAAAGTTTGATGAAACTCGCGGATTTAAATTTATCTCCTATGCTGTGTGGTGGATTCGACAATCAATTTTGCAAGCATTGGCAGAGCAATCACGTATTGTACGTCTTCCATTGAATCAGGTAGGGTCTTTGAATAAAATCAACAAAGCTTTTTCTAAGTTTGAGCAAGAAAACGAAAGAAGACCTTCAGCAGAGGAACTTGCCGAAAAACTTGATATTCCTGTAGAGAAAATTGCAGATACAATGAAAGTGTCGGGTAGACATATATCTGTAGATGCTCCATTTGTTGAGGGAGAAGATAACAGCTTGTTAGATGTTATGGTGAATGATGATTCTCCTAATGCCGACAGAGCACTGATTAACGAATCATTATCGACCGAAATCGAGAGGGTTTTAATTCATGCTTTATCTGAAAGAGAACGAGATATAGTGAAGAAATTCTTCGGACTTGGCGTCCCTGAAATGACTTTGGAAGAAATAGGCGATGAGTTTGGATTAACACGAGAACGTGTACGTCAAATTAAAGAAAAAGCCATTCGAAAGTTAAAACCACATTCAAGAAGTAAACTACTAAAAAGTTTTTTAGGATAAGACAAATGTAAGTTTAACAATAAAAGGGGCTGTCTCAAACGCGAGATAGCCCTTTTTTAATATTTCTAACAATACTGGTTGTACAGATACAACTGGAATAGCCTAATCATCCGTATAAGAATGGCACGCAGATGACGCGGATTTTCAAACGCTGATTCTTAATCCGCATATATCAGCGTTGCTTGTATCCGTGTTATCCGCGTACCAAAGTATTTTGCGCTAACCTCATCTAAGAACACAAGATTCCTTATTTGTTTCTGATTGCTTCCTTAATTTTAGTTTCTAACTCAGCAGCTAATTCAGGATTATCTCTAATTACATTTTTTGAAGCATCACGACCTTGAGCTAATTTAGTTTCACCATAGCTGAACCACGAACCGCTTTTCTTGATAATACCGTATTCAACGCCAAGATCAAGGATTTCGCCTGTTTTAGAGATACCTTCACCAAACATAATGTCAAACTCAGCTTTTCTGAATGGAGGGGCTACTTTGTTCTTTACTACTTTCACCCTTGTTTGGTTACCTATAGCTTCGTCTCCGTCTTTTAATTGAGAAACCCGACGAATATCCAAGCGTACAGTTGCATAGAATTTTAAAGCATTACCACCGGTTGTAGTCTCCGGATTTCCAAACATAACGCCAATCTTATCCCTTAACTGATTGATAAAAATACAGGTAGTATTTGTTTTGTTGATGTTGGCAGTAAGTTTACGTAAAGCTTGTGACATTAATCGAGCTTGCAAACCCATTTTTGAATCACCCATATCACCTTCTAATTCAGCTTTAGGAGTAAGTGCAGCTACGGAGTCGATTACAACAATATCTACTGCTGAAGAGCGAATAAGCTGATCGGCAATTTCTAAAGCTTGCTCACCGCTATCCGGTTGAGAAATCAATAATTCATCGGTGTTAACTCCTAATTTTTCTGCGTAAAATCTATCAAAGGCATGTTCAGCATCAATAATAGCAGCTATGCCACCCGCTTTTTGTGCTTCTGCAATTGCATGTATAGCCAATGTAGTTTTACCCGAAGATTCAGGTCCGAATATCTCTATAACTCTACCACGAGGATATCCACCAACCCCCAGAGCAACATCCAAACCCAATGAACCTGTAGGAATAACAGCTACCTCTTCAACTTTATTGTCACCCATTTTCATGATAGTGCCTTTTCCGTGATCTTTTTCAATCTTATCCATTGCCAATTGCAATGCTTTTAATTTCTCTAATGATGGTTTTTTAATTTCTTCCATTTTGTTATCTGACATTTTGTATAAATTTTTACTCAATTGCTCACAAAGATAAAAACTTTTTTGATGATAAGGCGTGTAAAAAGTAAAAAGCTTTCAATGAAAGATATTTTTACGAATTACTTGAATTATGCTTATCGCTTAAAAGGTAAATTGTTATTTTACGTAAATCTTTTCACCACTGCTTGTTCCAATAAATTCAGGAGCATATAAACATTGAATGCTTGCTGTACCTCCTGAAAATTCCCCTGAGTTACTAACATAATATTCATCTTCGAATACATAAGTGCCTTGTGGTAAGAAGGTAAAGAAGTATTGCGTTGATGCGTCTTTTGCCGTTCTGTAATAAATAACATTTTCTTTCCAATTACATCCGGATAGTTGTTTAACGGGTTCTAAGTTTGATGCTCTATCGTCTTTCAAAGCTACAAACTCAAGATTGCGGTCGGTGCTGACTATCATCCTGACTATAACTTTATCGCCGATATTTACGATTTGAGTAGCTGTTTTATCTTTTACATCATTAATCTGATACAATGTTTTTTTATTATCGATGATTTTCTCAACATACATTTGTTTTGTTACTTTTAATTCCTTTCCTGATGATTGAACATCTTTAATATCTTGGTAGTATTGCCAATATAATGTTCCCCAAGCTCGTGAAGTATTGCTTGCTGATTCGTCCGGATGCACTTTAATGCCTTTTTTAACCTCATCGGTTGTTAGTTCAAGTGTTACATTCCCTGTCCCGGCTTTACCTTGTAGGGAGTTAACAATCTTTGTGTCAGTTGTAATTAGGTATTGAGGCACTTTGCCTGTAGTGCTATTACCAAGACTTGTTAATGCAGATATTGCATTTACTGATGAAATTGGTGAGTCCCATGCTTGTGTTTGCTTCTGTCGAAGTAGCCAAACCTTCATATTTTCAATATCAGCATTATTGTTTTTATTCAGACTGATTGCTTCCATTAATTTCGTGTGAACTGCAATCGGACGTTCGTTCCAGAAGTATCCGGCTTTATTTTTCGCCCAATACATACCCATTTCGTCTGATTTAATGGCATTTTCTTTTAATGACTTGATAATATCTAAATAAATATTTGATTTATCTGAATAATAAAGCGTTAATGCTGCTAAGGCTCTTTCATATAATCCTAATCTTGTATGATATTTTTCAGTCTGATTTATAAAATATTGAATTGCTTCATTATTATCATTATACGGTACTATATTCTGTAATTGTGTGCGAATAGACAAATAATGAAGTTGCATCGAGTTGATAGTCATCTTTTTATCGTACTCCTTAACTTGTGCTTTTAGATATAGATAATCTTTGTTTATTTGTTCGTCTAAATATTTTAATGCTTGATTTATCATATCATCGAATTTATTATCACCTGTTATTTGCTTTACTTTTACCAATCCATCAACAATAAATTGCGTAACCCAACGACTTTGACCCATTCCAGCAAACCATTCGAATGCTCCGTTAGATAATTGTAACTTCTGAAGTTTTTCAAACATGGTCTTTTCTTGCATTTTCAGTTGGTTATAATCTAATAGCAATGTAAGTCGCAATTGTCGCTCGGTTTCGTTATTTGCATTTGCTAACCAAGGTGTATTCTCAATAGAAATATTTTTTAAATCTTGTTTTTGATATAATGGTGATTGGAAATCAGCATCCCCGAATAAGCTCATTTGTTTTATGATTTCCTTAATATATGGATTGTCTGTTACTATTTTGTTTGCTAAGGTATTAACATACAATGCTATATAATAATCAATTGCATTTTCATTTTCCGGAGTTGTAAGTACAGGCATAGCTTTTATTGCATTCCAAAATGGATTTGCAGTAAAGTCAAGATTTAAAAGTTTTGTTTCAAATTTATCAATGTTTTTTATGACTTTGTCAAATTTTAATTCGTATAACTCCGTTCCTTTAACTGTAAATGGATAACTCTCTGTAACAAGTATCTGATCTGACAGTACGGGAAGATATTCTTGTTCACCATCAGAGAAGTTTCCAGATTGTGCAACTACTTTGCAGATTAACAACTCACTATGACCAAAATCTTTCACTTTCCATGTCAATGTTTTCGTTTCTCCAGCTTCAATTTCAATATTGATTGCACTTGTATCATTCAGCAATGTAATAGCATCAGTTTTTGGATCAATAATATTCAGTCTGACAGATGTACTGAGTTTTGTGTCAGATAGATTTACGACATTGGCTTTTAGTTCCACTATATCCGATTGACGTACAAAGCGCGGTAGATTCAGTTGCACCATCAAATCTTGTTGAGTGATTATTTCTGTAGCGGTATGACCAAAATATAAGTCTTTCGTATGTGCTAACACATTAAGTTTCCAGCGTGTCAGACTTTCGGGCATAATGAAATTGAATTGTACATTACCCAAGCTATCACTTTTTAAATGTGGATAGAAAAAGGCTGTTTCATTGAAATTTGTTCTGATTTTCTGAATTTGAGGTACATCTGATGTATTATCAATTTCAATATCGATGGCATCTCTTACCACATCATCTAACAGTAAGTTTGTCTCTGAAGTTGATTCCGATACAGCGGGTGCAGCAAGATTCACAGCACCGGTGATTTGCGATTTTTTCATTCTTCCATAACCAACAACTACAACCTCATATGCAAAAAGGTCGGGTTTATTTATAGAAGGAGTTACGTAATATGGAACTTGAATCTTATCTTGCTGATAATTAAGATAATTATATTGTATCGGTTTGAAATGCGACATCCATTGATTTGCTGCTGGGAAATATGATTGATACACAGGATTAAAACTCCAATTATGTGCCTGTAATGCATCCAATGAAGCATCATACATACCGGCAAGAACTTCTGCTGTAGTATTAACAGTATTTAATTCAGGTATGTTGATAGTCCACTGCACATCTTCTCCCGGTAGCAGTTTATCCCTGAAAACTGTCAACTTCGGTGTCAATGTTTTTGATTGCTTTTTCTCTTTGATACGAATAGTTTTTTGAAGTAGTTTTTCATCTCTGACAAAGGTGAAGTTAATGATAATGCCGGATTTGAATTTTTCAGGGAAAGAAACTTTAAAGCTTTTTATTGTGTTGCTAAAGTTTAACCATTTTGAAGAAATAACTTTATCACCATACATAACTTCCATCAATACGTTCGCTCCTTTAACGGAAGTGCCGAATCTGATTAAAGCTTTTTCTCCGGGTACACATTCAATATCAGACTCTAACGACCAGATATATGTTTTTACAGGAGGCTTTTTGTCCTTATTATCAAACAATACAAAGAAATGTTCAGTTTTAATTTCTTGTCCGTCTTTGTCTAAAGTGCTAAATTCTATTTTATATCTACCTGACTGATACTTACTTAAATCTATAGTTAAATTCTCGTTTTCTGTATTATGAGTTGACTTATATACTTCTTTTAGTTCTTTGATTGATTTGTCTGAGTCTATAGTTTCAATATATTCATCTGTATCAATTACCTTGAAAATTTTGTATGATAATTCTTTGTTTAGCTTTTCTCCTGTAATTGTTTTTGTGCTTACTTTAATACTTTGTATTTCTTTTTTATTGATGATTTGAGGTATTTCAGCAAAGATGAACATCGATTGTTCGCCAACGGGAATATAAAGTTGTTGATGCTGACTTTCTCCTTTTGCATCGGTAACATCAACTTCAATTTTATAATTGTAAATCTGTTTTGTACCTTTTGCGCTGATGTTTTTATCTTTTGCAGGTATAAAATCAATTGAGAAAATTCCTTTACTGTCAGTTTTAGTTTCACCTGATTTAATGATTTTTTCTGTGTTGGCAGGGATAAACCATCTCCAGAAAGGATGAACATATCGAATTATTTTATATTTAACTGAAACATCAGACAAAGTATAGCCCGAATAGGATTTAGCTTCACCGGTAATATTGATGTTCTTACCAAAACTAATTTCTTCTTTAGGATTGTCAAGCGTTATTTCGAAAGTTGGTCTTTTATATTCTTCTACTCTGAAATTGGTAGTATGCCGACTGTTAGCTCGTATACTATAATACCCATTTAAACCATCAGAAGGTAAAACAAATTCACCCGATGCAGAACCAAAATCATTGGTTTTTAAACTTTTTGTACCGACTATAGACCCATTAACATCAACAAGCTCAAAATTTATGTTTTGCCCTACTGTAACTTCTTGCTTTTCTTCTGATAAAGAGTATGATATTGCTTTGAAGTACACAATTTGTCCGGGTCTGTAAATAGTTCTGTCTGTAAACATATCAATTCTATCTTGTTTATTATCAGTATCTTGATTTGTGTTGTAAAATGGTATGTAACTATAACTCGTAAAACAACTATCGCCTTTATGTCGTAAGATTATAATATCCTCACCATAGGTCTTACTACTTTTTAATTGTATATAGCCTTTTGAATTGCTTGTACCTTTTGCTACTAAATTTAAGTTGTATTTATCTTTTGCCCACTTATATTCATATAATGAAATAGCAACATTTTTAATGCGTTTACCTGTAATTCTATCAACTACATAATAAGCTATTTCCTTTTCTGAGACCGCTCTTTTAATAATGCTGAAATCAGTGGTTGTAAATCTGAATTTTAAGTTTTGATCTTTTACCCCACTTGGATATGCAACACATTCATATATTCCATATCCTTTAGTATTTAAATTATAAATAGTTTTAGTAGATTCAAAATCAGAATTTTGTGAAACAAGGATAGTAAGGGTTTCTATAAGTTCTTTATCAAACGGTGACTTGTTAGGATTGATTCTTTGATTTAATTCTCCAATAACAAATTCTTCTGCAGTAGTTTTAAGTCTATATACTTCTAAAGTTAATTCATTTATATTTTCTGTCTCCAACTCTAAAGTTAGCTTACTAAACGGTTTAGCTTGATTTTTACCACCAAATTTTATAGTTTTTTCTTCAATGTCGGCAATAATATTTTTAAGTAAACTTATACGTGGGTATTCAGGAAATTGTTGTATTCCATATGTGCAAATCTCATGAGCTTTCTTTTTGTTTTTATCAATTTCAGAATGTTGCAGGTAATATTTAGCTTTATTATTAAGAATTTCAACAATGGATGCAGATGGTTTATAAAAATTTTCTAAACTGTCTAAAGTTTCAATATAATAGTCAGTTTCAGATTGAGAGGCTATAAGAGCAAGTTCTGCTAAAACAGTTAATGTAGTGTCCTGCTGTTTTTTTCTGAAATCAATTAATGAGATATGGGTTTTAATTTCATTTTCTTTATCTTCAAAATATTGAAAAAACTGTATTCTTTTTTTTGCTAAATAATCAAAGACAGTAGGAGTGTCGTAATTTTCATTGCCATTCCGGTTTAATAGTTTTTCAAAAGATAACAGACTTACAGCTTGTGTAATTTCTTGATTTTCCCAAGATTTATCTAATAGATATTTGATTTTTGTTTCGTAATGTTTTTTTGTCCATGTAGAAATATCTGCAGGTAGATTGTCGTTGGCTATATCAGTCCTTCTATCTATATTATATTTCTTAGTTTTATAATAATCAAAATACAGTTCGGCTGAAATGCTATACGCTAATTGTTTTTCAGGACTTAATTTTAGAGTCTCGGTGAATATTTCAAACCCTATTAGTTTTAAAGGTGCAGAGTCAGGGTTTTTACTAATATCTATTTTCAGCTCATAGAGTTTAATCTTAATTCTCTCTTGAATATCATTAATTTTCTCAGCAATAAGTTCAAGTTTTCCAAGCTCTTTTTTTGCAGATTCAGGAAGTTGCTGTTCTAAATAAGTATCAATTTGTTTCCAAACATCTTCATTTTGTGTGGGACTATTTAAGGTAGAAGATTTTAGACTGAGTGACAGCACTATAAGAATAAGAATAAAATAATTTACTGAACGATTCATTTTATGAGTTTTTAGAATTTTGACATATAAAGGAGATGCAGCCACACAAAAGTAATGCTAAAATTTATATCTTTGCAAGTTCCATATTTAAATAATGTGTTAATCCCGATAAATCGGGACAAGTAATGCCAATGTGCCAATATGTAAATCAATAATCATAACATCAGCGGCGTATACTAAAAAATGATAATATAATTTTTATCTGCTTGGGTATAAGTTTATTATCATAGTAAGTTTATATAAAAGTCAGATTATGCTTTCAGCAAAAAATATATTTAATATTACATATCCTGTATTTCTTACATTATTGGTTCAGAATGTTATAAACGTTACTGACACTGCATTTCTTGGTAGGGTTAGTGAAGTTGCATTGGGTGCATCTGCAATAGGAGGTGTGTATTTCTTAGCAATTTTCATGATTGGCTTTGGTTTTAGTCAAGGCTCCCAAATAATAATCGGAAGAAGAAATGGCGAGCGAGACTATGCCTCGATTGGACCAATATTCAGTAATGGAATGATATTTATTTTAATACTATCAGTCTGTTTTCTTTTGTTTTCGTCAGTATTCAATGATAGAATAATGAAGTATTTAGTTAGTTCTGATCAAGTTTATCATGCATCATTAGAATATCTATATTGGAGAAAATGGAGTTTTATCTTTGCATTTATTAATGTGATGTTCAGGGGTTTACTTGTTGGTGTAACAAAAACAGGAGCTTTATCGGTTTCAGCTGTTATAACAGCAGTTGTCAATATCATTTTAGACTATGCAATGGTTTTTGGTAATTGGGGATTTCCGGAAATGGGTATTGCAGGAGCTGCACTCGCTTCAGTAATTGCCGAAGCATGTTCTTCTGTGTACTTATTTATATATACCCTACTAAACAGAAAATTTCAGAAATATAAGTTGTATGAATGGAAACGATTTGATTTTAAAATAATCGGTCATGTTTTAGAAATTTCAATTTTCATTATGTTTCAGTTTTTCATATCAATCTCCACTTGGTTTGTGTTTTTTATTTTTATAGAGAGAATGGGAGAGAGAGCGTTGGCTGCAACTAATATAGGACGTAGTTTGTACGTTATGCTTATGATTCCGGGTTCGGCTTTGGCTACTACTGTCAGCACTCTTGTCAGTAATTTGATTGGTGCGGATAGGAGGGAAGAAGTATTACCGTTTATAAATAAAATTTTAGGTGTTGCATTGTTGCTTGTAACGCCGGTTTTACTTTTCACATACTTCTTTCCTGAATTATTTGCAAGTATTTATACTAATTCTCCAGATTTAATTAAAGCGTCTGTTCCTGTTATGAAGGTTGTATCTATAGCTATGTTGTTTTGTGCAATCGGCAGTATTTTGTTTCAAGCTGTATCAGGTACAGGTAACACAAAGACAGCTTTCGCATTAGAAGTTGGAACTTTATTTTTTTATCTGGCTTTTATTTATTATACTGCGATAATTAATCCTCAACCTGTATCGGTAGTATGGATGTCGGAGTTTGTTTATTGGTCGATTTTGGGTGTAGGATCATTCATATATTTACAAAAAGGCAAATGGCAACTTAAAGTTATATAATATGTTAATCAAAATTTACGAAGAAAATCCAAATCCTCAGCAGATTGGTAAGATTGTAGAAATTTTAAAAGATGGAGGTATTATAATATTTCCGACAGATACTGTATATGCTTTTGGTTGTGATATTTTTAATGCTCGTGCAGTTGAGCAGATAATCAAAATAAAAAATAAAGATATACGAAAAGCCAATCTATCATTTGTTTGTCATGAAATCGGACAGATTAGTGAATATGCTAAAATGGATGATTATGCTTTTAAGTTGATTAAAAAGAATTTACCCGGACCATTTACTTTTTTGCTAAATGGAAGCAATCGATTACCAAAATTATTTAAAAATAAGAAAATTGTAGGTATAAGAATGCCTAATAATTCTATTGCTTTAGAAATTGTAAAAGAATTAGGAAATCCTATTATGGTAAGTTCTATTTTTACTAATGATGAATTAGAATACCTTACTGATCCTGAATTGATTGATGAATGTTTTGGTTCTCAGGTGGATATAGTGATTGATGGTGGATACGGAGGTGTGCAACCATCAACAATTATCGACTGCACAGGTGATGTTTTTGAAATTCTGCGTCAAGGTGCAGGTGAGATAATTGATTAGATTCTCATTTATAATCCCATTGAAACCCTATTGCATCACTTGGCATTCTCCAATCACCTCGAGGTGACAGACTTACTGTTCCGATTTTCGGTCCGTCAGGCATACATGAACGCTTAAATTGTTGAGAAAAGAATCTTTTTAGAAAGACTTTTAGCCATTTAGCAATAATATCTTCAGCATAATCATCTTTAAAAGCCTGATTAGCAAGGAAAAATATCTTATCGGGAGTGAAGCCAAACCTCACAAAATAATAAAGGAAAAAATCATGTAATTCGTACGGACCAACTATATCTTCGGTTTTTTGAGTCATGTCCCCATTTTTGTCTGTAGGTAATAACTCCGGACTTACAGGCGTTGCAAGAATATCCTGTAAAATATCTTCCGATTCTTTGTTTATCCGGTGTGATGCCCATTCGACTAAAATTCTGACCAAAGTCTTTGGCACTCCACTGTTTATGCCATACATCGACATATGATCTCCGTTGTATGTTGCCCAACCCAAAGCCAATTCGGATAAATCTCCGGTGCCGATGACAAGTCCGTTATTTTTATTTGCAAAGTCCATCAGCACTTGAGTTCTTTCACGAGCTTGAACATTTTCATAAGTTACATCATGGATGTTTACATCATGTTCGATATCTTTAAAATGCTGAATACAAGCATCCTTAATAGATATTTCCTTGGAAGAAATTCCAAGTGAATGCATTAACTTAATTGAGTTCTGATAAGTTCTGCCGGTGGTACCGAAACCCGGCATAGTAATACCAATAACCCTTTTCCTGTCGTAGCCTAATCTGTCGGCAGTTTTTACGCATACTAACAATGCCAAAGTAGAATCCAAACCACCCGAAACACCTATAACAAGATTTTCAACATTAGTATGTTGCCATCTTTTAGCTAATGCAGTGGTCTGTAGAGCTATAATTTCATTTAATGTTTCCTCTTTAACATCATCAGCAGGAATAAACGGATGTTTATTAATCTTTCTCGTTAAACCTTCAAATGTATTGTTTGCAGACTCACAGTTTGTTCTGCAATAAACTGCTTTATTCAGAATATTAGGAGTATTGAAATTTTTTAATTTCTCGGATTTAAGTTTATCAATGTCAACTTCTGAAATAATTAATTGAGATTTCAATGAAAAACGTTCGGATTTAGCAATGATTTTACCATTTTCAGCTATAATCGCATTGCCTGCAAATACAAGATCTGTCGAAGATTCTCCATATCCTGCGGATGAATAAATATAGCCTGAATAGCATCTACCTGATTGTTGTTCAATTAATTGGAGGAGATATTTACGTTTACCAACAAGCTCATCACTTGCCGAAAGATTAAATATTAAATCAGCACCATTTAAGCAATGTTGAGTTGAAGGTGGATTGGTTGCCCATAAATCCTTACAAATCTCAACACCAAATACAGTATTTTCGTAGTTAAAAAGTTGATTTACTCCAAAAGGAACTAAAGATTCGTTGTACACAATGTTTTGTGTCGAAATATCTAACCCTGAAGTAAACCATCTCTTTTCGTAAAATTCATTACTATTTGGTAAGTGTGCTTTCGGAACTAAACCTAATATTTTCCCTGATTGAATAATGGCAGCAACATTGAATAATTGGTTTTGAAATCGCCAAGGCAAGCCAACTATCACAATCATCTTACTTGAATATGATTGAATAATTATTTCAGTTAATGCTTTTTCTGCATCATTTTGTAATTGATTTTGAAAGAATAAATCTCCACAAGTGTATCCTGTTATTGATAATTCGGGAAAACATATTATTTCAACTTGCTTTTGTTGAGCTTGTTCAATTAAATCAATTATCTTAGCAACATTAAATTGGCAATCGGCAACCCTGACTTCAGGAATTGCAGCGGCGACCCGTATAAAACCATTCTTCATATTATTTTTATTTTTCCATATCACTTAAATGTATTTTAAGCGATTTTACTGAAATCTGTATTTCCCACACTGACAGTCCGAGAGAAACAATAAGTAACAACACAGCCAAACCGAAGATGTAAGCAGCAACTAATTGAGAACCAAGATATATAATAAACATTGTAACAACACATAATAACAAACTCCCAACACCGCAAAGTTGCATATATCTTGTCAGATTCAGCCTCTTTTTAAGATTCATTATCTGAGCTTTTGTGATTGCCGATCTATCTTTCATATATTGATCTTTTAAATTTCTAACTAATTGTGCATAAGAAAGAAATCTATTGGTGTATGCAAGAAATATCAGAGATATTGCTGAAAATAAAAACGTTGGTGTTATAAGTGTTAGTTCTTCCATTTAAAATAATTTAGAATTTTTCAACATGAATTTGTCCGGGTTGCCTGCGACTATGTTCAATAAAACCGTCTTTTCCCATAATTTCAATCATTCCGTTTATCATATTTGGATTACCACATAAGAAGATATGAGTGTTTTCAGGAGTGGGTTTGAATTTCCACAGCTTTTCTACAGTTCCATCTTCCCAGATTTCTTGGATCCATTCTGTACGACCATGCCATTTTGTTACTTCCTTTTCGGGCATGGTGATAGTTGGAATATAATCAAAGTGAGGAGCAATATTCTGTAATAAAGTGAGTTCCGAAGAATAACCTAAATCCCACGAATTAGCTGCTCCGTGTATCACTACAATATTTCCTTTTCTCCTCAAAGCATCAGAACGTAACATACTCATATAAGGTGCTACCCCTGTGCCTGTTGCAATTAAAACAATATTCTGATTTTCGTCAACTTCATCCAAAGTGAACATACCTGTAAAACGTTGTCCCATCCACACTTTATCTCCAATCTGTAAATTGAATAATCTTGGAGTTAAAGAGCCGGAATGAACCAAAGTAATATAAAACTCAATAAACTCTTTGGAAGTATTAGAAGAAGCAATAGAATAGGCTCTCTTTATTAATTTATCAGGGTTTGGCACTACATATTCCTCAGTAGCCTCAGGGCATTTTTCATTTGAAGGATATAATCCCAAACCAACAAATTGACCGGGTTTAAAATCCGGTAACTCCCATCCTACAGGTGCAATTCTAATAACTTTCATTGTTGGTGAAACCTGAATAACCTGTTGTACAATAGCATTTAATTCATCCATATATATTTGTTAAATAGTTAATCTAAAAAATTCAATGCAAATTTATAAAGAATTTGCAATTAATACACATTTAATTGAAAATTGTCTAATTTTCTTACTTTTGTATGCTGATAAAGAAAATTACTTTAGATAATTAATGATATATGATTGTTTGTATTGCTGAAAAACCTTCTGTTGCACGTGATTTAGCTGAAATCCTTGGAGCCAAAACAAAGAAAAACGGCTATTTTGAGGGCAATGGCTATCAAGTTACGTGGACTTACGGTCATTTGTGCGGATTGCTTGAACCACATGAATATACACCTCATTGGAAAGCGTGGGCTTTGAGTATTTTGCCTATGATACCTCAGCGTTTTGGTATAAAAGTTATGGGCAATGAAGGAGTTCAGAAACAGTTTAATGTTATTAAAGAGCTGATTGCTAATGCTAAAGGCGTAGTAAATTGCGGAGATGCCGGTCAGGAAGGAGAACTTATTCAACGTTGGGTTTTGCAAAAAGCTTTGTGTAAAGTTCCTGTTAAAAGATTATGGATTTCATCTCTAACGGAAGATGCTATCAGAGAAGGATTTAAATCTCTTAAAGATCAGTCAAGCTATCAGAATTTATATGAAGCGGGATTGTCAAGAGCTATTGGTGATTGGCTGTTAGGGATGAATGCTACCCGTCTTTACACTCTAAAATATGGAAAAAATAAGCAAGTTTTATCAATAGGTAGAGTGCAAACCCCAACATTAGCATTGATTGTAAACAGACATTTAGAAATAGAAAACTTCAAGCCTGAAAGATATTTTGAGTTGAAAACAGTCTATAAAGATACCGTTTTCTCATGCTCAAAAGGTAAATTTTCTTCTGAAGAAGAAGGTAAAGAGCTACTGCAAAAGATACAAGAAGTTGATTTTCAGATAACTGATATAGCGGTTAAAAAGGGAACAGAATCAGCGCCACGATTATTTGATTTAACATCTTTACAGGTAGAGTGTAATAAGAAATTTGCATTCTCGGCAGATGAAACATTAAAAATAATACAATCATTATACGAAAAGAAGCTCACCACATATCCTCGTGTTGATACTACCTTTCTGAGTGAAGATATTTATCCTAAAGTCCTGAATATACTTAAAGGTTTAAAGGATTATTCACATCTTACAGAAAGCCTTTTAAAAGATAAATTACCAAAATCAAAAAAGGTTTTTGATAATAAAAAAGTTACCGATCACCATGCTATTATTCCAACTGGAGTACATCCTGTAAATATTACACTTGATGAGAAAAAAGTATATGATTTGGTTGCAAGACGTTTCATTGCCAATTTCTATCCTGAATGTAAAATATCCACTACAACAGTGCTTGGCGAAGCTGCCGGACTTGAGTTTAAAGTAACAGGGAAGCAAATCCTTGAACCGGGATGGAGAGTTGTGTTTGATGATAAATCGCAATCGAATGATACTAATAAAGATGTTAATAAAGATGTTCAGACAGATTCAGATAATAATGAAGAGACGGGTATATTGCCTGATTTTCAAAAGGGAGAAAGTGGTCCGCACACTCCGGGTTTAAATGAAAAATGGACAACTCCTCCTCGTCCATATACTGAAGCTACTTTATTACGGGCAATGGAGACTGCCGGCAAATTTGTTGACGATGAAGAACTTAGAGATGCAATGAAAGATAACGGAATCGGACGTCCGTCTACTCGTGCAGCTATTATCGAAACCTTATTTAAAAGAAATTATATCTCCAAAGAAAAGAAGAATCTTATTCCAACTTCAACAGGAATTGAGCTGATTAATATTATTCAGGAAGATTTATTAAAATCGGCAGAACTGACAGGTTTATGGGAGAAAAAATTACGTGAGATTGAAAAAGGAACTTACGAAGCAGGAGTTTTTATCAATGAATTGAAGGAGATGGTAACGAGTGTCGTAAAAAATGTAAAGAGCGATAATCGAACGTTTGAGCGGCAGGTGTATAGACTATGATTTGTGTGATTCTTATGATTAAGATGATGTCTAAACCATGATTTTTATGATTAATGTGATAAAGATGATTTATAAAAGGTATATGATGATGTTATATTTAGTATTTATCATAAGAATCACATTAATCAAATAAATCATAATACAGACAATTGCACGCAAAAGGTAAAAACTTTTCATCCTACCCGATTAATTTACCTTTTAATGGTTTTTATTCAAATCATATTTCGTATTTTTGTGGTGTATCGTGATGGCGATGCAAAAGTTTAATTACTAACAAAAAACTATGTCACAGTTTATCAACCCCCTGAGCGATATGGGATTCAAGCGAATTTTTGGTCAGGAGGAGAATAAAGCTTTTTTATTGGATTTTCTGAATATCACTCTTAAAGGCGAAATAGAAATCAGAGACATCCGGTATTTAGATAAGGAAATTCTCCCTGCACAGGAAAATGAGCGAACTATTGTTTACGATGTCTATTGTATCACCGAATCTGGTGAGTACGTCATTGTGGAAATGCAGAAAGCAAATCAGGCTAATTTCCGCAAGCGTACTTCATATTATCAGTGCCGTGCCGTAGTCCTTCAGGGCGAACGTGGAAACGGATGGAAGTATGATATAAAGACTGTTTATGGGATATTTATTATAGATTCCCGTTTTAATGCAGACTTCGGCAAACTTCGTACTGATTTAGTCACAATTGATCGTGATACAGGTGAACAACATGAGGATGTGATGCGTTCTATTTTTATTCAGCTACCCTATTTTACCAAAACGGAAGCAGAGTGTGAAACGGATTTTGATTGTTGGATTTATATATTAAAGAATATGCAAAAACTTGAAAAAATACCTTTTATCGATCGCAATGTGATCTTTGGTGATTTGGCGAAAGTTATGGATGTGGCATCTTTGAGCAGAGCAGACAGGTTACGTTATGAGCGTAGTCTTAAAATCTATCGTGATAATCTGGCAGCTATGGAATATCGGGAACAAATAGGGATGGAGAGAGGTTTAAGCAAAGGTCTAAAGAAAGGGAAAACCGAAATTGCCCGAAATATGAAAGCTAAAGGCTTTACCACTGATAATATTGTAGAAATAACTGGTCTTTCGGAAAAAGAAGTGGAGAAATTATAACTGTCTAAACCTTGATTTTTATGATTTATATGATTCTTATGATAAATACCTAATATCACATCATCATATATCTTTTATAAATCAATATAATCAATGAAAGCACATAAATCAAGGTTAAGACATCATCTTAATCAACATAATCGCACAAATACATAAATCAAGGTTTAAACATTATAATACTCAAAAAACTTGTATCTTTGTGACTGTTTTTAAATAAAGCAGAATCAATTAATGGAATATCAGATACATACCTTATCCAATGGATTAAGGTTGATACATAAACCCGACAATATGGCTGTAACATATTGCGGAATGGTTATTAATGCAGGGTCGAGGGATGAGGGTGTAAATGAGCAGGGAATAGCTCATTTTGTTGAACATCTTTTGTTTAAAGGTACTAATAAACGACGTTCAAGCCATATTATCAATAGGTTAGAGAATGTTGGTGGTGAGTTAAATGCGTATACTTCAAAAGAGGAAACAGTTGTGTATGCCACTATTTTAAACGAACATCTCGAAAAGGCAGTAGAGTTAATCGGTGATATTGTGTTTCATTCAACTTTTCCACAAAAAGAAATCGATAAGGAGAAAGTAATTATCATCGATGAAATTCAATCTTATAATGACAGTCCGTCCGAATTAATTTATGATGATTTTGAGGACATAGTATTTGATTATCCAATCGGACATAACATCTTAGGAAAGCCTGATTTGATTGAAAAATTCTCATCTGCTGATACAAAGAGTTTCGTTGACAGGTTCTATCTTCCGGGCGAAATGGTGTTTTTCGTACTCGGTAAAATAAATGATGCAAAGTTGATTCGATGGGCTGAAAAGTATTTGGTTAATGGTTCGGATAGACAGAGGATTATTGACAGAACATCTCCCGGATTATATGTAAAAGAGCATCAATCAATTAAAAAAGATACTTTTCAGGCACATTATATAACAGGAAATAGATGTTTTGATATTCATCATCAGGATAGAATCGGAATGTTCCTTCTTAATAATATGCTTGGCGGTCCGGGAATGAATAGCTTGTTAAACTTAACTTTGCGCGAGAAAAACGGCTTGGTGTATAATGTTGATTCAGTGTTTCAGCCATTAACAGATACAGGTATTTGGACTGTTTATTTTGGCTGTGATGAAAGTAATTTCAAAAAATGCGAAAAGTTGTTATTTCAGGTTTTGAGAAAATTACGTGATGAAAAAATAGCAGAAAATCAGTTGAAGAAATATAAAATGCAGATGTTGGGACAGATGGCTATTTCTATGGAATTAAAAGAAAATCATGCAATTGGGTTGGGAAAGAGCTTGTTGAGATACGGTAAAGTGGATTCTATGGATGTTATTAAAGATGAAATTATGAGAATGACAAGTGAGAAATTACAAGATATTGCACGTCTGGTATTTGATGAAAATCAATTGTCAAGTTTGAAGTACTTTTAATGAATCTAGAAGATTATATATTATCGCACATAGATGATGAACCGGAATATCTGGCTAAGGTAAATCGTAAAACTCATCTTAAAATGATAAATCCACGTATGTTGTCGGGACATTTGCAAGGAAGAGTTTTATCTATGTTCAGTAAGATGATAATGCCCGAACGTATCCTTGAAATCGGTACATATACAGGATATTCTGCATTATGTTTGGCAGAAGGATTATCCGCAAATGGTAAATTATATACTATAGAATGTAATGATGAGCTTGAAGATTTTATAAAAGACAACATTGATAATTCTCCTTATTCAGAAAAAATACAGTTAATAATTGGTGATGCAAAAAAGCAATTGACTGAAATTGAAGAAGTTTGGGACTTGATTTTTATGGATGCGGATAAAAGAGAATACAAGTGTTATTATGATACTGTCTTTCCAAAATTGAAATCAGGTGGATTTATGCTTATTGATAACACTCTGTGGGATGGAAAAGTGCTAAAAGAAAATGATGATAAAGATAATCAGACAGAAGCAGTTAAGCAGTTTAATGATTATTTGTCGAGTGATGATAGAATAGAAAAAATTATTCTTCCAATAAGAGATGGTTTAACTATTATACGTAAAAAATAAATATGGAATACCCGTTTGAAATTGAAATGAAGGTTCGTGATTACGAGTGTGATATTCAAGGAATTGTAAATAATTCAGTTTATCAAAATTATCTCGAACATGCACGTCATGAATACCTTAGAGTTAATAATGTAAGTTTTGCTGAGATGCATAGTCGTGGAGTTGATGCAGTAGTAGCTCGTATCGAAATGGCTTTTAAAACTCCATTGCGACCCGGAGATGATTTTATTGTTAAAATTAATGTTCAGAAAGAAGGTTTTAAATATGTATTTCATCAGATGATTTACAGAAAATCTGATATGAAACTGAGTCTGAAAGCACGTGTTGATACTGTGGTAATTATTGAGGGAAAGTTAGTGTCTGCGGTGCCTGAGTTCGACAGATTAGTGATGAATAAATAAACTATTTGATTTATTGATTGTTTTATCTTAATATTGTTGTCCCTAATGGATACTATACAATATTCAGTAAATCATAAAAAATAAAGTAAAAATGGACGAAATAAATGATACAAATGAATTTCTTACGGTAGAAGAAAATATCGTAAGAATGCTTAAAACAGTTTATGATCCGGAAATACCCGTAAATATATACGACTTAGGGTTGATTTATAAGATTGATCTTCAGGAAAATGGACATTTGCTTATTGAAATGACATTAACTTCACCGAATTGTCCGGTTGTCGACTTTATAGTTGAAGATGTTCATATGAAAGTTGGTAGCGTTGAAGGAGTAAAAAGTGTTGAAGTAGAAATTGTTTTCGAGCCGGCTTGGGATAAAGATATGATGTCGGAGGAAGCTCAATTGGAGTTAGGATTTTTGTAAAATATAATATTATCACACATATGATTTATTTTCTTTCAGATTCACACCTTGGGTCATTATTGGAAAAAGACCCTCATGCACATGAGATGAAACTTGTAAGGTGGCTTGATATGGTTAAAAAGGATGCTGAAAGAATTTATTTATTAGGTGATTTGTTCGACTTCTGGTTTGAGTATAAGACAGTTGTGCCTAAAGGTTATGTCAGATTATTTGGCAAACTTGCTGAATTAACCGACTCCGGTATAGAAATACATTTTTTTATAGGGAATCATGATTTATGGACATTTGGATATTTCGAGGAAGAAATAGGACTTAAAGTTCATTATCAACCTTTGGTAGTTGAACATCATGGTAAAAGTTTTTTCTTGGCTCATGGTGATGGATTAGTAAAAACGAATAAGGGTTTTAATGTTTTAAGACGTTTGTTTCATAGCAAAATATCACAGAAACTATTTAGCTTAGTGCCTCCTCGTTTAGGGCAGACTTTAGGTTATTATTGGTCGAAGAAAAACAGGGAAAAGATATTAGATGATGATAATGATTACAAGGGTGAAAACAATGAAGAGCTTGTGCTGTTCGCAAAAGACTACTCATCAAAACCGGATATTGATTATTTTGTTTTTGGTCATCGCCATATCGATTTGAATTTGAAGCTTAAAAATAATGCTCATGTTGTTATTTTGGGCGATTTCGTTAAAATCTTCTCTTATGGTGTTTTTGATGGTGAAAATTTAACATTAGAGTATTTCGAAAATAATTAGTTTTTATTGTTACCTTTGCACAAGTCAACAATTTTCAAGACCCTATTCATGTTTTCTGTCATTTTAAGAAAAGAAATAACTTCCTTTTTTACCGGCTTATCAGGATATTTAATTACTGTAGTGTTTTTGCTATCAACAAGTTTGATGCTGTGGGTTATTCCGGGGCAGTATAACATATTAGATTCAGGATACTCAAATTTAAATAGCTTATTTGAGATTTCTCAATGGTTGTTTATTTTTCTTTGTCCGGCATTAACAATGAAAACAATAGCCGATGAGAAACAAAATGGCACATGGGAATTGCTTGCTACTAAGCCTATTGGAATTTTTCAAATTGTGTTTGGAAAATTTTTGGCATCGTGGATATTAGTAATAATCACTCTAATTCCAACGATAATATTTTTAATCACTGTATATTATATAGCTGAACCTGTTGGAAATGTTGATTTGGCAGCATTCTGGGGATCTTTTATAGGATTGATATTCGGTGCTTCAGTATTTGTTTCCATAGGTGTTTTTTCCTCTTCATTGTCGAAGAATCAAATGGGTGCTTTTGTAGTGGGAGTCGCCATAACCTTTATGATGTATTACGGATTTGATATGTTAGCAATGCTTTTTGAGTCAGGGAGAACAATATCATTTATTGAAAATATTGGAATTCATGCTCATTATAAATCGATAAGTAGAGGAGTAATAGATAGTAGGGATATTGCATATTTTATAATTGTAAATATTGTATTTTTGTATTTAACCAAGAAAAAATTAAAAATCAGATAAAAGAATGTCTTTAAAGAAACCGGTTATTTTAATTACCAATGATGATGGTAGTACAGCAAAAGGTATAAAAGTTCTAACAAATTTAATGATGCAATTAGGCGATGTTGTTGTTATGGCACCTGACGGACCGCGTTCCGGTCAGTCGAATGCTCTGACTGTTGAGAAGCCTATTCGATTTAAAAAGGTTGAAGATAAACCTGGATTAATTCGTTATGTATGTACAGGCACACCAACTGATTGTGTTAAGCTTGCTTTCAATGAGATACTTGATGAGAAACCCGATTTGCTTGTTTCCGGAATTAATCATGGTTCCAATGCTGCAATAAATGTAATTTATTCCGGTACTATGGGTGCAGTTCTCGAAGGTTGTGAAAACGACGTGCCTTCAATTGGCTTTTCAATAAGCAATTTCGATCCAGATGCTGATTTCTCTGAATTTGAACCTTATATTATTGAAGTAACAAAGCAGGTTTTAGAACATGGACTGCCATATGGTTTATGCTTGAATGTTAACTCACCAAAAGCAAATATTAAAGGATTGAAAATAGCTCGTCAATGTGAAGGGCATTGGACACAAGAGTTTGCAAAAGCAACTGATCCGAGAGGGCGAAACTATTATTGGCTGACAGGACATTTTGAAAATCATGAGCCTGAAGCCGAAGATACTGACGAATGGGCATTGGCAAATGGCTATGTGTCTGTAGTACCTACGAAAATAGACTTGACAGCCCATGAGTATATTGCAAATTTGAAGAAGGTGTTAAATGCCAAATAATCTTTACTGATTAATGTTTGGCACATAGATGATACGGTTTTTTTACATCTTCGCCTCAGCAATCATTTTTGGAGCAATTTCAAACATATATTTTTTAGCTTCTTCATAATCGTTTGGGATTATACCATCAAGAATTGCATCTTTAATTTTCATTTTAATTTCACCGACTATTGCACAGGCAGGGAGGTTAAAAGTTGTCATAATTTCATTACCATCAATAGGTGGTTGGAAATTTCTGACTCTATCTTTTTCTTCAATAATTTTCAGTTTTTCTCTTACTAATTGAAAGTTATTTCTATATCGTTTAACCTTTTCAGGATTTTTTGAAGTAATATCAGCTTCGCATAATGTCATCAATTCGTCTATGTCATTTCCTGCATCGAAGAGTAGACGTCTTACTGCCGAGTCAGTTACCTCATCTTCACTTAACACAATAGGACGCATATGCAATGAAACCATCTTTTGCACATATTTCATTTTTTCGTTTAGGGGTAAAGCTAATCTTCTGAAAATACCCGGTATCATTTTTTCACCTACATAATTATGGTTGTGAAATGTCCATCCGTGTTTTGCATCAAATTGTTTAGTACGCGGCTTAGCAATATCGTGTAGCAAAGCAGACCAACGCAACCACAGATTATCAGACTCTTCGCTTAGTCCGTCTAAAACCGCCAAAGTATGATAGAAATTGTCCTTATGACCTACACCATCTTTAGTCTCAACTCCTTTCAATGCCAACAGTTCAGGGAAAATAAGCTCTAAAAGTCCGGTTTTTTCTAATAGTATAAACCCAATTGAAGGTTTACGCGAAAGAATGATTTTATTCAGTTCATCAGCTATCCTTTCTTTCGAAATTATCGAAATTCTATCTTTATTTCTTGCAATAGCATCGAAAGTATTTTCTTCGAGATAAAAATTTAACTGAGCTGAAAATCTTATTCCTCTTAACATTCGGAGGGGATCATCTGAAAAAGTAATATCAGGATTTAAAGGAGTTCTGATGACAAAGTTCTTCAAATCATCCAAACCATTGAATGGGTCTAATAGATTCCCATAGGTTGCTTTATTAAGACTTAATGCTAATGCATTGATTGTAAAATCACGGCGATTTTGGTCATCTTCGAGTGTCCCATCTTCAACAATAGGCTTACGTGAATCACTTCTATACGATTCTTTCCTTGCTCCGACAAATTCTATTTCTAAATCTTTAAATTTGATTTGTGCAGTACCGAAATTTTTGAAAACGGTAAGCTTAGATTTCTTACCTAATTTTGCAGAAACAAGTCCGGCAAACTCAATTCCACTACCTACAACAACGATATCAATATCTTTTGAAGGTCTTTGTAAAAATAAATCACGGACATAACCACCAATTACATAACATTCTTTGTTTGTTTCAGTAGCTATATCCGAGATGATATGAAATATTTTCTGATCTAAATGTTCTTTCATTATGTTATTCTTCGTGTGCAGATTGCTGATTATTTTTCTGTGTTTATCAGAATTGCAGCACAAAGATATACATTTTTGCCTATTCTTTCTGTTGTTTGGCTTTCTTCGCCTTCAATTTATCTAACTCTTGTTCCAATAATTCAATAGTTTTACCCTGTTGAGTAATTGTTTTAAGTAAACCGTTTAGTTCCTCATTATCAATGCTTGAAGGGAACTGCATTTTCACTCTTTCAAGAAAATCAGCCAATACATTCATATAGTTTACAAATGCATCGTAAGGTGATTCATAATTGCTGCCATAGGCTTCTTTATGGCTCATATATCGAAAATGATCACTTGTTTGCAGATGCAGCCAATCTTGTAAAAGAGGCTTATCTTTACTCATGCGTACTCTTTCGCTGACTTGGTATAATTTCTCAAGTGCTTCATTTTGAAGGTCATTGCCTTTCCATGGACTTAAATCCTTTTCATGCCCCCACCAGCTCGAAGGAAATGGAACAGTTAGATTACCTGTTATCTCATTAGCCTTTGCTATTTCAGAAGGGAGCGCGAAACCTATCTCTCTTTCCATAGCATGATAAGGAATGGCTTTGAAGAAGTTGAAAATACCTGTATGTTCAGGCTGAACTACTCCTAAGGATTCGTAACCCATCCACACATTAAATATTTTTTCATCAGCAGATGTTGCAGCTATCTTATCAACAAATTTTTCAGCTGTTAAAGGATATTCATTCCATGATGGATTTGAAAACCTCATAAATATATCCTCTGATAATTTAATATTTCTAACTAAGATTTTTAACTTATTCAAATATGAATGGCTATACATATAATTAGGACTTTTCCATCCCATCACATGCTTTGCTTCTTCGATTAATATGGTTTTATATCCCATTTTCAATACTGCTTCTCCTATATCATCAGAGTAAATCAATGCAGCATTTCTAAATACACTCGGTTTTTTGCCAAACAGACTGTGTATCAAATCAGAATGCATTTTAACTTGCGATTGAAACTCTTCTTCATCAAAAACGGAAGCTAAAGAATGTGCATAAGGTTCAGCTAAAAACTCAACACTACCCGTTGCTGCAAGTTCTTTGAAACTATCAATCACCTCAGGAGAAAAACGTTGTAATTGCTCTAAAGTAACACCGGAAATAGAAAAAGCACATTTAAATTTTCCGTTAGAACTGCGTATCATCTCTGCAATTGTTTGATTTGCAGGTAGGTAAGATTGCTCGGCTAATCGCCTGATGTTTTCATTGTTTTGGAAGTCATCGTAATAATAATGATCTTGACCAATCTCAAAAAAACGGTATCTTTTTAGCCTTTCCGGCTGATGTATCTGAAAATAAAAGCATATGTTTTTCATAAACGTATTATTTAATGTTTATAAATATGTTATTCATTATTGTTTACTATAAATTATTTTACCATCCTAAAACGCTATTATATATAGCTCTTACCTTCAACCCCGCATCGTACCATTTAATATTATTCACTTCATCTCTACCCAAATTTCTCATGCTTTCGTACATTGCCGGATATTTAACTATACCATAAATTGCATCAGCCATTGCATCTATATCCCAATAATCTGTTTTGATGGCATGAGTTAGAATTTCGGCACATCCTGATTGTTTTGAAATAATTGAAGGAGTACCAACTTGCATTGCTTCCAATGGAGATATTCCAAATGGCTCTGAAACTGACGGCATCATATACACATCGCTTTCAGCAAGCATTTCATGCACCTGTCTGCCTTTTAAAAAGCCTGTGAAATGAAATTTATCGGCTATACCTCTTTCAGCAGCTAATTCAATCATAGCATTCATCATATCGCCGCTACCTGCCATCACGAAACGTACACCATCTGTTTTCTGTAAAACTCTATGTGCAGCTTCAACAAAATATTCCGGTCCTTTTTGCATTGTTATTCTGCCAAGGAATGTAACTATTTTATCTTTTCTTTCGGTTTTGGTGAAAGAATCTGCATCCTGCAAAGGTTCTACAGCATTATGAACTGTTGTAACTTTACGTGGATCCTGATGATATTTTTCTATAACTGTATTTCTTGTTAAGTTACTAACAGTGATTATATGGTCGGCAATGTCCATTCCTCGCTTTTCAATAGAATATACGGTTGGATTTACATTACCGCGACTTCTATCGAAATCGGTGGCATGAACATGAATAACAAGAGGTTTACCGCTTATCTGTTTAGCAAAAGCACCTGCCGGATATGTCAACCAATCGTGTGAGTGAATTACATCAAAGTGCATCTGGTGTGCTAAAACACTTGCTACAGCTTCATAATTTGAAATTTCTTCAATGAGATTCTCCGGATATTTCCCTGAAAAGTTGATACATCCAAGTTCGTTTGTATATATTCTTGAAAAATCGTATTTAATACCATCCCTTAACCAGAAATATTCATCAGGATGCATTACATTACCTATCTTTTGATTAACATAATCCCAATTATTATTTTTCCATACAACAGGTACGTTACATGCACCGATTATTTTCAGAAAACTCTGATCTTCATCTCCGTGCGGTTTTGGAATAACAAAAACAAGCTCCATATCATTCTGTTCAGCCATCCCACGTGTCAAACCATAACTTGCTGTACCTAAGCCACCTAATATATGAGGAGGAAATTCCCATCCGAACATTAACACTTTCATACTACTCTTGATTTTCGAGGTTCATTTTTTTCATTATCTCAAGGACTCTAAGAATTTCAGAAACACTCATTGCAAATGACATCCCACCATGTCCTTTGTACGGAGGGTTGCCATCAAATAATTCCGGTATAGTACCAACGCATAGCTCTGTCAGCTCTGCTTCGTAGCCTACCAATAATCTTTCAATAAAGGATATACCTCTATCTTTATAGATATTTAAATAAGCAGTTGCAAAAACACCAAAGAACAGAGGCCATACCGGTCCATTATGATAATTTCTGTTTCTCTCTCGCATACCACCTATGTAATTCGGTCGATATATGCCACTTTTGGGACTTAAACTACGTAATCCTTTAGGTGTAAGTAACTCTCTTGTACACAAGTCGACAATCGCTTTTTGTTTTGCTGCATCAAGAGGAGAAAATGGTAGTCCGACTGCAAAAAGCATATTTGGTCTGACTTCCATATCTTTATAATTGCCATTCACGAAATCATGCAAATAATTGCCATTCCAGAAGGTGTTGACAAATGATTCACGAGCCATTTCAGCCTGATAGTCGGTTAAATCGGCACGATGTTCATTTCCGCTTATGCGTTTCATAGAAGCAACAAATTTGAGAGCATTGTACCATAAAGCATTGATTTCAACAACATAACCTGTACGCGGAGTTATTGGAAAACCGTCTTCAACAGCATTCATCCATGTTAGTGCACGTTCGCTTCCTTCTATATGTAATAATCCGTTGTTGTGTAAAATTATATTCGGATGTTTTTGTTTTCTGATATATTCAATAATATCAGTACAAATTTCATCAAAACGTTCAGCAGCATCACTTAAAGATGTGTATTCTGCATATCTTTGAATTGCCGTAATAAACCACAATAAAGCATCAGGTTGATCCATCTCTTCTAATTGTATATCAGAAGAGTTACCTTCAAGAAATTGCTTTATCTCTTCTATAGATGTTTTTATTATAGCTTCAAAATAATCTAATCTATTGATGGATAACGTACATCCGTGTAATGAAAAAAACTGATCCCTGGCTCTTGCAGCAAACCACGGATATCCGGCTAATAAATAAGTTTTATCTCCAATACGTTTGTAGAATTGTTGTGCAGAGTTTTTTAGAGTTGAGTACATATCGACACGTTCATGTCTTCTTGCCAATTCATCATCCCATAATTTTTTAAGTTTTAAAGGAGATATTTCTGTAATCCCGGCAGAAAAAATAATTGACTCTCCCTTTTTGATATTCATTTCAAAATAACCCGGTACTAATAAATCTTCTTTATAATCATATCCTCTTTCCTGCTCTTTATAATATTCAATGTTTTTATACCATGTCGGCATATGTGTATATGTATTCATTTTTGAAAATTGCATGAATAGATAAGGATATGGTTCATACAATCTCATACTTATACCATTCTTTGCTTCGATAAAAGAAGTGTCAGCCTGATTATTTTCATATGTAAGTTCGTTGACATTTCTAAATGCCAAAAACGGTTTAAATCGAAGTGTAGTAGGAGAGTGGGCATCAATGAGAGTATATTTTGTAATAATCCTTGGTTCAAATGAAACCAACATCCTTTCTTTGGATAGAATTACGCCGCCAACCCTGTAAATAGTCCGTGATATTACATTGCAATCAAATTGACGGATGTATTTATGACCATTCGGACTAAAGTTATTTCCTTCATATTTATGTATCCCCAGATTAAACTCTGCTCCATGTTGAATGACCGTTTCATCTAATGAAGACAACAGCACATGATTTGACTTGTCGATTTCGGGCAAAGGAGTAACTAATTGCCCATGATATTTTCTTGTATTGCAGTCAATCAAGGTTGTACTGTTATAAGCACCGGCTCGATTTGTACGTATCATCTCTTTAGCCAGAGATTTATCCAGATTGACTAATAATGTTTTATCAAAATTCAGATAGCTCATAAATGATTTTTATTAGATTTTTAAAAACGTTGCAATATAATAATAAATTCTTTAATTTATCACTATGGATACAGAATATTTAAAAAATAGATTTGACTGTTTCATCAGTAAATTGTAGAGGTACGATATAGATGTCCGTTAATTATTACAATATTTTTATTTAGCTCACAAATATATAAAATATGGCTCAATTATAGAATGAAATGAGCTTTATTCTTTCTATAATGAGCCACAATAATTATGTTTGTTATGTTTTTCTACTTTCTGTTATGTATCTATTGTATGAAATTGAATTTATTTTTACTTTTGCACTTGTTTTTGCCTCTTTAGCTCAGTTGGTAGAGCAAATCATTCGTAATGATTAGGTCGTGGGTTCGAGTCCCATGAGAGGCTCAGCTTAACGCCTTATCCAAGTTTTCTTTAATAACCGACAGAAACTCTTGAGTACTTAGATAGTTGTCTCTTTTTATTTCATCTCCATAAGCCAATATTGCTAAATCCTTAGTCATTTTACCGCTTTCAACCGTTTTTACACAAACATCTTCTAATTTTTTGCTGAAATTTATCAGTGCTTCATTATTATCTAATTTGCCTCTATGAGCCAAACCTCTTGTCCATGCAAAAATTGAAGCGATAGGATTTGTTGATGTTTCTTTGCCTTGTTGATGCTGACGGTAATGACGGGTTACTGTGCCATGAGCGGCTTCGGCTTCAACTGTTTTACCATCAGGCGTTACTAATACCGACGACATCAAGCCAAGCGAACCAAATCCTTGAGCAACAGTATCAGATTGAACATCGCCGTCGTAATTTTTACATGCCCATACAAAACCACCGTTCCATTTTAGTGCGGAAGCAACCATGTCATCTATTAGTCTGTGTTCGTATGTAATTCCTGCTTCAGCAAATTTAGACTTAAACTCAGCTTCATAAACTTCTTGGAAAATATCTTTAAATCTTCCGTCATATGCCTTGAGAATGGTGTTTTTAGTCGACATATACAATGGCCATTTTTTATCTAATGCAACCTGAAAAGATGATCTTGCAAATCCATAGATTGATTCATCAGTATTGTACATCGACAGAGCAACTCCATCGCCTTTGAAATCATAAACTTCCCACTCTTGCGTCTCACCATTTTCGTTAGTAAAAGTCATCCTTAACTTGCCCTTGCCTTTGATAACAACATCGGTTGCTTTGTATTGATCGCCAAATGCATGACGACCGATAACTATAGGTCTTTCCCATCCTGGAACTAATCTGGGAACATTACTGCAAATAATTGGCTCACGGAACACGGTGCCGCCGATGATATTTCTTAATGTACCATTGGGCGACTTCCACATTTTTTTGAGATCGAATTCTTTCACACGAGCTTCATCCGGTGTTATAGTGGCACATTTAACTCCAACATTATATTTAATGATTGCATTCGCTGCATCAACCGTTACTTGATCTTCAGTAGCATCTCTATTCTCAATACCTAAATCGAAATACTTAATATCAATATCTAAATAGGGTAAAATCAACTGTTCTTTTATAAACGACCAAATAATTCTGGTCATCTCATCGCCATCAAGTTCAACTATGGGATTCTGTACTTTTATTTTTTGCATTGTTTTCTCATCTTTTATTTAACGGAACAAACGATATTTTGTCTCCTACGTTTTTGTATGCCGGACGAATGATTCTCTTACTTGCGAAATTCAATTCCTCGATGCGATGGGCAGTCCAACCTGTAACACGCGACATTGCAAATAAAGGTGTAAATACCTCAGTCGGAAGTCCCATTACATCATATACAAAGCCTGAATAGAAGTCGACATTAGTACAAACTTGTTTGTTAATATCAGTTCCTTTAAAGTTCATAAATGCATTGATAGCTCTGTCTTCAAGCAATTCGAGGAAAGCAAATTCTTTTTGGCGACCTTTTTCTACAGCCAAACTACGTGCTAAGTCTTTTAAAAGAAGGGCGCGAGGGTCGGAAATGGTATACACAGCATGACCAATTCCATAAATCAAACCTTTTCTGTCGTATGCTTCTTTGTTCAACATCCTGTTCAGATAAGTATCGATTTCCTTAACGCTTGTCCAGTCTTTAATAGTTTCTTTCAGATGATCAAACATATTTTTAACTTCGATATTTGCACCACCATGTAAAGGTCCTTTTAAAGAACCGATACCTGCCGCAATTGCCGAATATGTATCTGTCTGAGTTGAACTTACAACTCTTACCGAGAATGTTGAGTTATTTCCTCCACCATGTTCAGCATGAAGCATTAAGCATAAGTCTAACAGTTTGATATCCAAGTCTGTGTAGTTATTCGGACCTTTTATCATGTAAAGGAAATTTTCTGCAACAGATGCACCCTCTAACGGGTGACGGATATGTAATGAGCGTCCTTGTTGACTATGTCTGAGAATGTTATAAGCATAAGCAATTATAGTTGGGAATTTCGAAATTAATTCGATTGATTGTCGTACAAGATTATCGCGGGTTATATCATCAGCATGTGAATCATAAGTGTACATTTCAAGAACACTCCTTGCAAGAATATTCATGATATCCTGACCTTCTAACTCTAAAATATTCATTTTCATTTTAGTGTCTAAAGCCATTGATACATTGATGATGTTTGTGAAGGTGTTTAGCTCCTCTTTATCAGGAAGATAACCCGACATAAGAAGAAAGGCTGTTTCTTCAAAACCTAATCTGTTTTCGTTCATCACACCGTGCACCAAATCTTCTAAGTCGACACCACGATAGTATAATTTCCCGGGTATTGGTTTTAAACCACCTTCGGGTAGTCGCTCGTAGCCAACAACATCGCCTACCTTGGTCAAACCAACAAGTACACCCGAATTATCTTCGTTTCTCAATCCGCGCTTAACATTGAATTTGGTAAATAATTCTTTGTCGATGCGACTTGTTGTTTTTACAGTTTCTGATAATTTGTATATCAGAAAATCCTTTTTTTTGCTCATAACAATTTATATATATGTTTGTTTTAATTAATATGCCTGTTTATTAATATGCTAATGTGATAATGTGCTAATATGCCAATGTGCTAATATTGTCTATTGTCTATTGTCTATAGACAGTCTACACTCAAAACTCAAAACTCATAACTCAAAACTCAAAACTATTAACTATTCACCAATCACTATTCACCAATTATTCTAATTTCATCGCATTTAATGCACTTCCTGATTTAAACCATCCGATTTGTTGTTCATTGTATGTGTGTACAACTTCAAAAGATTCCTGAGTGCCGTCTTTGTGATTTAGAACAATTGTCAGATTTACATTAGGAGAAAAGCTTTCAAGTCCGATTACACTAATTTTATCATCTTCACGAATTTTATTGTAATCATCTTTGTTTGCGAAAGTTAATGCCAGCATTCCCTGTTTTTTCAGATTTGTTTCATGAATACGGGCAAACGATTTCACCAATATAGCCTTTACATTTAAGAAGCGTGGCTCCATAGCAGCATGTTCGCGTGATGAACCTTCACCATAATTCTCTTCAGCAACTACAATAGTACCTATACCTTGCGCCTTATATTTTCGAGCAAGTGCCGGAACTGCAATATAATCGCCTGTTTCAACATCTATTACGGAGTTGGTCTTGTCGTTAAATGTATTTACAGCACCAATCAACATATTATCAGAAATATTATCAAGATGTCCTCTGAAACGCAACCATGGTCCTGCCATAGAAATATGATCGGTTGTACATTTACCTTTTACTTTAATTAATAGCGGTAAATCGTACAAATCCTTACCATCCCAAGCTTTAAAAGCCTCAAGTTTCTGTAAACGATTCGAATCAGGGGCGATATTTACTTCGATATTGCTACCATCAACTACAGGAGCAATATATCCTGCATCTTTCACATCAAACCCTTTTATTGGCAGTTCGTAACCTTTTGGTTCTTGTAACTTTACTTTCTCACCTTTATCGTTAACCAATAAGTCCGTCATAGGATTAAAGCATAAATCACCCGCTATTGTCAGCGCAGCTACTATTTCAGGAGATGATACAAAAGCATGAGTATTCGGGTTGCCGTCGTTTCTTTTTGCAAAGTTACGGTTGAACGATGTGACTATTGAATTAGGACGTTCATTATCTTCTGTTATTCTCTTCCATTGCCCGATACATGGTCCGCATGCATTAGCCATAATAGTTGCACCGGCAGCTTCAAATTCAGCGAGAATTCCATCTCTTTCAGCAGTATAGCGCACTTGTTCGGAACCTGGATTAATGATAAATTGCGATTGCACTTTTAATCCATCTTCACGAGCCTTCTTAACTATTGATACAGCTCGAGTTAAATCTTCATAAGAAGAGTTTGTACACGAACCAATCAATCCTACTTCCATTTTTTGAGGATAGCCTTTCTCTTTAACTTGTTTAGCAAAATCCGAGAGGGTATATGCTGCATCAGGAGTAAAAGGTCCGTTTATATATGGTTCGAGAGTGTTTAAATCTATCTCGATTATTCTATCGTAATACTTTTCAGGATTTGCAATGATTTCTGAATCAGATTGTAGATGTTCAAAGTTCAATAAAGCTAATTCAGCGATTTCTTTACGACCGGTTGCTATAAGGTAATCAGCTGATTTTTGGTCGAATGGAAATATAGAAGTAGTAGCACCAACTTCCGCTCCCATATTACAAATAGTGCCTTTACCGGTAGCCGAAATAGTCTTTGTGCCTTCCCCGAAATATTCGATTATTGCATTAGTGCCACCTTTTACCGTTAAAATCCCTGCAAGTTTTAGTATCACATCTTTTGGCGATGTCCATCCCGACATTCTTCCTGTAAGTTTTACACCTATAATTTTTGGCATTTTCAATTCCCAAGGCATACCTGCCATAACATCAACTGCATCAGCACCACCTACACCGATGGCTATCATACCTAAGCCACCTGCATTCGGAGTGTGTGAATCTGTACCAATCATCATTCCACCCGGAAATGCATAATTTTCCAATACTACCTGATGAATTATACCTGCACCCGGTTTCCAAAATCCAATTCCAAACTTATTTGATACATTACTTAAAAACTCATAAACTTCATGATTGTTATTATTAGCAGTATTTAAGTCGACATTAGCTGAAATATGAGCTTGGATAAGATGGTCGCAATGAACTGTTGAAGGCACTGCAACATGCTTTCTTCCCGAATTCATTAATTGTAAAAGTGCCATTTGTGCAGTAGCATCCTGCATAGCAACTCTGTCGGGTGAGAAATTCACATAGTCGACACCTCTCTCAAATGATTTAGCAACTTCATCTATATGTAAATGAGCATAAAGAATTTTCTCTGTTAATGTCAATGGGCGTTTCAATATGTCCCTTACCTTATTAATTCTTTCAGGTAATGAGTTATAAACTCTCTTAATCATTTCTGCATCAAAAACCATATTTTATGTATTTATTCTTGTTTTAAAACTGTTAGATGTGAAAAATGCATATTTACACATAAATTCTAAATAAATCTTTCAAAGATAATAAAAAAGATATATTAAAATATACACATAACCGTTCAAGATTGATATTTTAACAATAGATATTAACTAAATGTTCAGATATATTTTTTTTATTTAGCATATAAAACTATCGACATATCGGTATTTTTTATTTACATTTGCGTTGTTTACTACAATAAATATTTTTAAACACCATAATTACAAATTTCTTCATGTCGAATATGTCCACCGCAAATACGGATTTTCAAGCGGAAAATGATAAAATATTGATTCACAAACAGCTTCAGTTTACAGAGCTGATAATGAATATTTCTACTTCATTTGTAAATTTACCTGTAAATGAAGTTGACAATGCAGTTCATAAATCACTTGAAGAAATTTCAAAATTTGTAGAAGCTGACCAAAGTTTTATTATTTATTATGATTTTTATAATAAATTAGCAAAAATTGATTACGAATGGTGTAGCGAAGGTTTTTCTTCACGCAAGGAAATATTACAGAATATACCGATTGATAAAATGGATAACTGGATAGATACCCATTTGAAAGGCGAAATTGTGTATGTTTATGATATTGATTCATACGACCAACCTAACGTACGTGCTTCTGTTTCTCCATACGGTATAAAAAGCGTTATTGCTATTCCTATGATGGATAATGGAGTCTGTATCGGTTATGTGAGTTTTGATTCGATCGAGCAAAACCATATTTATACAGATATTGAGCAAGATCTTTTTAAAGTGTTTGTTCAGCAGCTTGTCAATTTATATAAAAGAAGACAGTCTATAGCAGAGATTAAACAAAATGAGGAAAGGTATCGTTTATTATTTGAAAATAATCCGGAACCAATGTTTATTGTTAACCTCGAAACTTTGAGGTTTATTGAAGTAAATAGCTCTGCAATTGAGCATTATGGTTATACTCATAAAGAGTTCTTAAATATGACTTTAAAGGATATTAGACCTAATGAAGATATAAGCGCTCTTGATGAAAATTTAAAAATGATACTAAAACATAATCGCTCAAAAGTTTATGCAAGACATTTGAAAAAAAACGGAGAGTTGATGCATGTTGAAGTTACTTCAATACAGGTAACATGGGATAATATGAAAGCTGTTCACATGCTGATAAACGATACAACTGAAAAAGTATTTGCTAGCGCAAAGCTACAAGTCAAGAAGGATCTATTGAATAAAATCATTAATGAGTCTTCAAGTTTTATATATTCTAATTATGACACAATCAATTACAAAGGTATATCGGAGTTAATGCGAGAAATATCCGGTGCAACTATGGTGGCTCTAAATATTTACGACATTAACGGAAAAGAGTATATGATTAAGAGCTTTATTGGCAATGGCGATTTTTCGAAGAACTCGATTAATGTGTTAGGTTATAATCTGCTTGAAAAGAAATGGGAGATACCGTTATATCCATCTGTAAGTACAGGTGAAACAACAATGATTAAATATAATAGTATCAATGATTTGCAGGAAAATTCATTACCAGAACCAGTTTTAGAAATTATTAGAAACTCATATAATATTGGAGAAATTGTTATAATCCATATTGCTGGAGAAGATAAGAGATTAGGTTGTTTTGTCCTGTTTTTCAATAAAGGAGATAGTTTAAGAAATAGTGAAATTGCAGAACTTTATGCAAGTCAGATCGGGTTATTTTTAATCAGGGTTGAGTTTGAAAAATCCTTATTGGCAAGTGAAGAAAAGTATCGCTATTTGTTTGAAAATAACCCTCAACCGATGTGGATTTACAATATAGATTCGTTGGCGTTTTTAGAGGTGAATAAATCGGCAATAACTACATATGGCTTTACACATGAAGAGTTTCTTTCTATGACTTTGTTTGATATTTGTCCACCAGAGGATATTCCTGAGTTTGTTAAGATGATCTCAAATGTTAAGGGTAAGCAAAACAATCATCATAAACGGAGGCATTTACTTAAAAACGGAGATACAATTTATGTTGAAATAAGTTCAACTCCTGTGATTTATGATGGTCAGAAAGGACGTCATGTCTTAATTAATGATATAACAAAACGTAAAATAGCCGAAGATGATATTAACAAGAGACTTTCGGAACTTATGGATTCGTGATTTTTATTTAGTCGTATTTTCTTCCTCCTCTTCTTCTTCTTCTTCTTCTTCTTCTTCCAATACTGCAACAGCTTTTTGTAATAATAATGCATTTGGAAAAACATGTACTCCGCCATCACGTGTACGTAAATGAGTGTAGAATGTATTGATACTTTCGACTCTTGCTTCAATTGGCATGTCTTTATCTAATACTTTAATAAAATCTCCTATTTTGTATGGGGCTGAAAAATAGATGATTATACCTGCCGTGATATTACTTAATATCGACCATTGTGCAAATAATGCCACACCAATAACAGCAAATACAGAAGATAACGCAACAAATAAATTTCTTGTATCTACCCCCCAAACCATTATTAGAATTATGATTGCGGCAAGATTAAAAAAAATATTGAATATCCTAATGACCTGATTATAACGAGCTTCAAACTTCTGATTAAAATGACGATACTTGTGAACTAATCTTTTCGTTATAAATTTCAGAGCAGAAATTAGTAATAATGTAACTAATGTTGCTATAATTTGTGGTAAGTATTTTAAAATCATTTTATAAGTTTTTTAATTTAGATTGGCAAAATTAGGGAATTTTCAATTCAATTCAAAACAAAAATAATGATTATCCGTAAAATTATCTAAGCTTCGGCAGGAGCATTATCATGTATAACAACCGTATGCAAGGCGTAGCCGTAGCTTACGGATAGAGGATTAATCAAAAACCCCGTCGATATTCACATACAAACGGGGCTGCCAAGTAGAATTAATCAACATTTTTTTTCTAAGAAATTTTTTACTCGATTATTATAGATTTTACATGAACTGAATATGCACTAAAGTAACCTAAATTAGCTCCGATTACATTGCTTGTAGGATTTGTACCTGATGTTCCCTGCATAATTTTATTGAGCTGACTGAAGCCATAGAAGTATTCATAAACAGATTTGGATATTGATTGCATTTCGATAGTTAATGTGTCGCCCGAATTCAAATTTCTATTAGCACATGTCAGGAAACTTTTATTCGACTTTCCATTGTTTAATTTGTCGTTTTCCACATAAGATGAATTTACTTTTCCATTTATATATTCAACAAATCTATAATAGTTTACTTCATTAGCAGGATCATCATACTCTACAATAACTTCCCATTCAGGTAAAGAAAGACAATCTGACCCCGGTAAAATGGATTTTCTTGCTCTCAATCTACTTATGTTTACCGGCTTAGGCATTATATCTTCCGATTTTAAAATTTGTGTATGTCCATCTGTTAGTATTGATAGTTTATAATTTACGCCGGTCTTACCTTTAATATTCGATGACAAATAGCGTCCCGGTGAAACTTCTGTTAATGTTTCAGAATTACCCATATTGTCTTCGATTACTATCAACGCATTTCTTACAAAATTGTCAGATGCGTTTGCATTTATATTGGCTGTTTTTGTAAGTTGTACTTCTGCATACTGAAGTTCTGCAATTTTAGCTTCTACAACCAACTGAGGTGTAGACGGTTCGAATGAGAACTCAATAGGTTCTGTGCATGAGAAAATCGTACTCGTCAATATCATTATTGATATAACAACTTCCAATCTAATATTTGAATATGTCCTTTTCATAATAGTGATATTTAAATTGTAAAACTATATGTTAATGATGGTATTGCTGTGAATAAATAAGTCATAACTGCTTGTGTTTCTTCAGGATTTTCAGGATCGGGTTTAAAATCAATAGAAAAAGCATTCTTTCTTGCATATGCGTTATATACTGATAAGTTGATGCTACTATCATATTTTGAATTTGATTTTATTTTCCATGTCAGACCTAAATCTAATCTGTGATAATCCGGCATTCTGTTACTGTTCCTGTCGCCATATAAGTATTTAGTTTCTCCATTAATTGTATAAGTACCAATTGGAAAAGTAACTGCATTTCCTGTTTGATAAACCCAAGTTGCTGATATAGTGAGATCTTTTAATAATTGATATACCCCTACAACCGACAAATCGTTTGTAATATCGTGACGTGCAGGATACCACTGACCATTATTTACTTCAGGCATGTTAAGTTCAGTTCTTGAAAGTGAATAAGCAACCCACCCGTAAAGTCTGCCATATGCCTTTTTGAGCATAAATTCAAGTCCGTATGATCTTCCTTTACCATATACAAGTTCTCTCTCCAAATGCTCATTTGCCATTATATCAGCTTCATTCTTTAAGTCAACTTGATTAATAACCCATTTATAATATGTCTCAACCGAAAATTGATACATATCATCTTTGCTGTTACGATAATACCCTAATGAAACCTGATCGGATGCTTGTGGCTTAACGTTATAACCAGTCATAAGCCAAATATCTATCGGTAAAGAAGCATCTGAAGTAGAAATCAAGTGAATGTTTTGAGTGTTAGAAGAATAATCAAATTTTACAGACTGCTTTTGATTTATTATATGAGTGATATTAAATCTTTTCTCAGGTGTTATATATGTTTTAATTCGCGATGTCGATGTGTAAACGAGAGAGTCTTTTAATAATCCGTTTTCATATTTGTAGAAAGTGCCTGGACCATGAAGTCTAAACCTGCTTATTCTTAATCCAAGGTTTAATGACCAATTATCAGCCGGTTTATACTCATTATTTAAATACATTGCTCTTTCCTGACCAAATCTGTCTTCCAACTCTTTAGGGTGAACTATAGCATTGTCATCAGCTTTTAATTGCCCCGTTTTAATATTATGCCATATATTATCAAACCCTACATGCAACATACTCCTGTTATTAACGAAAAAACTAAATTCATGTTTGAAATATACACTCTTTATACCTGATAATAAATTGAAAGTAGAAGGTTCGAATGCTAAAGCAACATCATAATCAAAATCACTGTAAGCTACAAAGGTGTTACTATATAATTTGTCGTGCCAGAAATGTTTTAATCTGCATGTTGCTGTTCTATTTCCCCATGACATACCGAAGTGATTGGGCACTGCAAAAGCATCGCGACCTTGATATGCTGATATAAAAATTCTGTTGTTGTCATTAATTTTGAAATTAACTTTAGCGTTTATATCATAAAAATTCAATGTATTGTTGCTGATGTCCGGGTTATTTGCAAGTTTCAACAGCATATCTACATATGTTCTTCTTCCTGAAACTATAAATGAGCCACGATCCTTAACAATAGGACCTTCTAATGTAAGGCGCGAAGAAATCAGTCCGATGCCTCCGCTTGCACCAAATGATTGATTATTACCTTCTTTCATCCTTATATCCATAACCGACGAAAGTCTGCCGCCATAATAAGCAGGAGCAGTTCCTTTATAAATTGTAACGTCTTTAATGGCATCATTGTTAAATGTAGAAAAAAATCCTAAAAGATGATAAGGATAATAAACAACGGCTTCATCAAGTAAAATCAAGTTTTGTGAGTTATTTCCACCTCTAACGAAAGAACCTCCATATCCTTCTCTGAGAGAAGTAATACCTGGTGTTAATGAAATTGTTTTTAAAATATCAGGTTCGCCAAAAAATACCGGTACGTTTTTAATTTCATTAATAGTGAGTTTTTCCATACCGATAGAGTTTTTTATGATATTATCATTTTGTTTGTAAGGATAAACATTCACTTCAGCAAGCAATGTAGATAAAAACTCCATTTTAAAATCCTGCCTAATGTTGTTTGTCATGTCAACAGGATATTCAATACCTTGATAGCCGATGTAATTAATTTTTATAGTATGCTTGCCTTCAGGTACAATTATCGAAAAATAACCATATGAATCACTTGCAACTCCGTATTCAGGAAGATCTTTTAGAATGACAGTGGCACCACTTAGAGTTTCACCATTGTGTATATCAGATATATACCCACTAATGGTATATTTCTGTTGAGCATTGGTAAATGGCAAGATGCTTAATAATGCTAATATGTATAAATATCTTTTCATTTTTGTATGGTATCTTCCTTTTAGTGCGTTTTTAGTTTACCTTTTAAAATTAAAATTCATTAAAATTGTCTTCGTACACAGGATAGTAAAAATCGTTTATTTTATGAATTTTACCTTCTTCTAATAGACTTTTGGTTACATAGCCCAAATTCATTCTCTTTTCATTAAGAGGTTTTTCCATATCTGAAATCCTCACCCCCTCTACGTGCCGACTAATAAAATCAAGCACTCTTAACTTAAGATTCATAACTTAGCGTTTTAGTAGTTAAACAATAAATCAATTTTAGAATCTCATATTCTTCTAATTGATCGATTAACTGATCGATACATCCATTTGCATATGGTATACCAAATAAATATTAAATCTGCTGTTAATAAGGTGGGATAGGGGTAATTAGGGATCAGCGGATTTTCTCGGTTGATATATTTTTTTCCCCTTTCAAACTTTAAGA
>ERZ778021.584-NODE-584-length-61904-cov-9.066759_pt1 | contig 61904 bp, 55 predicted proteins | sample MGYA00375751_ERZ778021 | MGnify/ENA primary metagenome ERZ778021 (study PRJEB29350, sample SAMN05389814) | bioreactor metagenome | isolation source: Thiocyanate stock bioreactor | place: South Africa: University of Cape Town | collected 2013-08-29 ... | reverse complement strand
ATTTGCGAAGGTCTGACACTAGTACGAGAGGACCGTGTTGGACGAACCTCTGGTCTACGGGTTGTTCCGCCAGGAGCACTGCCCGGTAGCCACGTTCGGTTAGGATAAGTGCTGAAAGCATCTAAGCACGAAGCCGGCTTCAAGATTAGATTTCTTTTAAGGGTCGTGGCAGACTACCACGTTGATAGGTTACAGGTGTACAACAGAGATGTAAAGCCGAGTAATACTAATTGCCCGTAAGCTTATGTCGCGAGTTTTTTTAAAAAGCTTGAATATGTATAACTCTTTTTTTCTTTTCTTGTTTCAATAAGTCATTTTTAATGATTATGTTACATGTTTAGTGGTTTGCCAATCACTAATTACCGGTCACTAATCACTAAAAAAGAAATTCAGGTGGTTATAGCATCGGGGTTCCACCTCTTCCCATTCCGAACAGAGAAGTTAAGCCCGATAACGTCGATGGTACTGCATTTGCTTGTGGGAGAGTAGATAGCCGCCTTCTTTTAAAAATCCCGATTACAGTAAAGTGTAGTCGGGATTTTTTTTAGTTTGCTCAGCATGGTAATTAATGCTCTATCAATTGAGCTACTTCAGCATTAATATTAACAATTTATTTATTTACTATTTAAATGGTACATTGTACATTGTACATTGTTTAAGAATCCCTCAATCACTTCTTCTTTTGCTTATAAATCCATTGCATAAAATCATCTCGGTTGAATGCGGGTGTCCAACTATCGTGACCAACAGCAGGGAATTCAATGTATTCCACTTGAGCATTTAGTTTTCTTAAAGCAGTATAAGCATTGCGTGAAAAATCAACAGTTACCACCGGATCGGCGTCTCCATGAAAAATTCTGAATTTAACTTTTCCTGCAGCACTACTCAATCGTTCTGTGTTTATACCTCCGCAGATGGGTACAGCAGCTGCAAAGACGTCCGGGAATCTGCATGCAAGGTCGAATGTCGCCATACCGCCCATGGATAATCCTATTACGTAAATTCGGTTTTTGTCAACCGGCAAATTTTCAATATGCAAATCCAGCAATTCTTTTACCGTGGCAAGAGGTGATGCTATTGTAGGGTTAGATTCAAACCTGTCCGCAGAAATTTTATCAGGGCGTTTTTCAAAAGACCAATACATATCGGCAGGACATTGAGGAAAGATTACAAAAGAAGGATATTTTTCCATATTTACAGGATTGGTAAACATTCGGCTTCCATGTGTCATCTGAGCCTCATTATCGCTGCCACGCTCACCTGCACCGTGCATAAAAAGCACTAAAGGATATTTTTTACCGGATTTGATTTCTGCAGGTTTCAGTATCTGATAGCCCATTTTTGCTCCTGATGAAGAAGTGAATTCTTGTTTTTCAAATTTACTTTGTGCCATGACCACAGTTGAAATAACTGATAGCAAAATAAAGAATAAAATGTTTTTCATAAAGTGAGAATTAAATAAATAATTTATAACCAATAAGGGTTTGCTTAGTTGTTTCCTTGTAAAGGATGATTCTTATTATTTTACCAAACCAATCACAACTTTCGCAAAAATACATAAAAACTTGAAGATGCTTTGCAAGATAGTATATTTTTTATCAGGTTTTTACAATTTGATGCCTATTTACTGAACAATAACCTGATTTAAACGTTTTTGATATGCAAAGTTTAATTGTTTTACCATGATTAATGATAATTTGGTCACTTTTTTAGATATTAATGCTATCGAAGATTTGTATGAAAAATACAAGCAAAATCCCAATAGTGTTGATGAAAGTTTTAGATATTTTTTTCAGGGGTTCGACTTAGCTAAAGATAACTCTATAAATGCTGTGGTTGAATCTCAAAAATCAGACACAATTTTATCTCAACATTCTAAAGAAAATACAAAACCGGATGGCGTTTCTAAAAAGGAAATTGCCGTTACAGAGCTTATTTCAGGATATAGGAGTAGGGGACACTTGTTTACAAAAACAAATCCTGTTCGTACCAGGCGTACTTATTCGCCTACTTTGGATTTGGAAAATTATGGTTTATCAAAGGATGATCTTGAAACATATTTCGAGGCGGGGGAGCAGATAGGGATTGGTAAAGCAAAATTAAAGGATATTGTAGCTCATCTGAATGAAACTTATTGTAAATCAATAGGGGTGGAGTTTAGATATATGACTAAGCCTGAGATTGTTAATTGGCTTCAAAATAAAATGGAAGGCACTAAAAATCAGGAAGTGCTATCAGATTCTGAAAAACTATATAATCTTGATAAATTAATTGAAGCATCCGGTTTCGAAGATTTTTTACATAAAAAGTTTGTTGGTCAGAAACGCTTTTCATTGGAAGGTTCTGAAGCTATTTTACCTGCATTGGATGTGTTTATTGCACATGGAGGCTTGTTTGATATTAAAGAGATTTTTATAGGAATGGCTCATCGTGGAAGGTTGAATGTGCTAACTAATATTATGAAAATGCCTTACTCTGATATTTTTAGAGGGTTTATTGCTGAAAATTACAATGAGGGAATTAAATATGGTGATGTTAAATATCATCTCGGATATAATAATAATTTTGAGTATAATGGTAGAAATATCAGTATAAGTTTGGCACCTAATCCTTCTCATCTTGAGACAGTTGGTCCTGTTGTTGAGGGTATGGCTAAAGCTAAATTAGTAAATGAATATAATGAAAATTATGATAGCGTACTGCCGATTATTATTCATGGTGATGCAGCTATTGCCGGTCAAGGTGTTGTGTATGAAACTATTCAGTTTTCAAAATTAGACGGCTATAAAACGGGCGGTACTATTCATATAGTGATTAATAATCAGGTTGGCTTTACGACTAATTACCTTGAGGCTCGGTCGAGCACTTATTGTACAGATGTTGCCAAAGTTACTCAATCTCCTGTTTTTCATGTTAATGGAGATGATATTGAAGCTGTTATCTATGTAGCAAAGTTAGCTCTTGAATTTCGTCAAGAGTTTAATATCGATGTTTTCATTGATTTACTTTCGTATCGTAAATATGGTCATAATGAAGGAGATGAACCCCGTTTTACTCAACCTCAGTTATATGATATAATTGCAAAACATAAGAATCCGAGAGATTTATATGCTGAAAAATTAATTAGTCAAAAAATTATAACACAAACTGAATTTGCTAAAAGATTGTCTGATTATGAAGCTGTTTTGGAAAATGCGTTTAACGAAGCTGTGAAAAGTAAACAGATGAGTATCAAGCCTTTTCTCGAAAGTAGTTATAAAAATATCAAATATCCTGTTTATGATGATTTTGAAAGAACGACACATACAAGGATATCAAAAGAATTGTTTTTGAAATTAGCGAATGAAATTACTCATTTACCTGAGGATAAGAAGTTTTATAATAAAACTATCCGTTTATTCGAGCAAAGAAGACATATGATTTCCAATAATTCATATGATTGGGCTATGGGAGAGTTAATGGCTTATGTGTCATTAGCTAAAGAGATGTTTCCTGTAAGATTAAGCGGACAGGATTCTATCAGAGGCACTTTTTCGCATAGACATGCAGAAGTGATTACTGAGGATGGCGAGGAAAAGTATTGCCCTCTACAAAATATTGATGGAAAACATGCTGTGTTTAAGGCTTTTAATTCTCCTCTAAATGAATACGGAATTTTAGGATTTGAATATGGATATTCTATTGCTTTACCTGATGGATTAACGATTTGGGAAGCTCAATTTGGTGATTTTTTCAATGTTGGTCAGGTGATTATTGATCAATATATTTCATCAGCAAAGGAAAAATGGGGTGTAAGATCAGGATTGGTTTTGTTGCTTCCTCATGGATACGAAGGGCAGGGTGCAGAACATTCGAGTGGACGAATTGAGCGGTTTTTAAATTTATGTGCAAACTATAATATGCAGGTTGTAAATCCTACAACTCCGGCTAATTTTTTTCATGTTTTAAGAAGGCAGATGCATCGTCATATACGTGTGCCGTTAATTTGTTTCACGCCAAAAAGCCTGCTGCGTCACCCTGAGTGTACATCTAAGTTGAGTGATTTTACTGATGGTCATTTCATGAAAATTATTGTTGAACATCAATTTCAATCAGTCAGTGAAATTACCAAAGTTATATTGTGTTCAGGTAAAATATATTACGAACTAAATGAGGCACGAAAACAGCAAAATGCTTTTCATATTGCAATTATTCGAATAGAACAACTTTATCCGTTTCCAAAGAGACAATTAATTGAAATCCTTGATTCTTATCAGGAGGATGTTGAAATAATGTGGGTTCAGGAAGAACCTCTGAATATGGGAGCTGCAAATTATATTAAATTAAATTTAGCTGATTTTGCTATTAAATTTATTAGCAGACCTGCAAGTGGTGTAACCGCTGAAGGTTTAACAAACCTGCATAAAATTCATCAGTTGAAGATTATTAACGAAGCAATAAAATAGAGAAATATGGCAATTGTAGAAATTAAAATTCCAAGTCCGGGAGAGTCTGTTAATCAAGTTGAATTGTTTAAATGGAATGTTGTAGATGGCGATTTTGTTGAAAAAAATGCTGAAATTGCTTCATTAGAATCAGATAAAGCTACTCTGCCCTTAATAGCTTCCGAGTCGGGTGTAATAACTCTTGTTGCTAAGGAGGGTGATAGCTTAGATGTTGGTATTGTGGCATGTACGATTGACACATCAGTAAAGAAAAAAGAGTTTGTATCAGACGAGATTAATGTTGATAGTAATCATGAAAGTGATTCTAAGCAGGATATATTAGAAATAAAAGATAATTTACCTAAAATACATGAGACATCAGTTTTAGAAAGTAAGATTGATAAATCGAAAATAAGAACAACACCTTCGGCTCGTCAATTGTTGGTTGAACACGATTTATCTGTTGAAGATGTGATAAATGGTCTTAGGAGTTTGGGTAAAGCCGATGTTGAAGCATACTTAAACAAGCCAAAATCTTCTATTTCGGAACTGAAAAATGTAAATAGGGAAATTCATACTGAAAGATTGAGCTTGCTAAGGCGAAAAATGAGTGAGAGATTAGTTGCCGTAAAAAATGAAACTGCTATGCTTACTACTTTCAATGAAGTTAATATGCAGGCAATTATGGATTTAAGATCTAAATATCAGGATAAATTCAAAGAAAAGTACAATGTCAAATTAGGAATAATGTCTTTTTTTGTAAAGGCTTGCTCTATTGCTTTACAAGAGTATAGTGCTATAAATTCTATGATTGATGGTGAAAATATGATTAAATATAATTACGCCGATATTTCTGTGGCTGTTAGTACTCCAAGAGGATTGATGGTGCCTGTTGTGCGTAATGCAGAATCTATGTCATTGTCTGAGATAGAATTAACAATTGGTGGTTTAGCTGAAAAAGCACGTAATGGAACTATCTCAATTTCAGAAATGAGTGGTGGTACTTTTACTATTACAAATGGTGGTGTGTTTGGGTCAATGTTGTCGACTCCAATAATTAATCCGCCACAATCCGCTATTTTAGGTATGCACAGTATCATCGATCGACCAATTGTTGTTAATAAACAAATTATTATAGCACCGATGATGTATATTGCTCTTTCATACGATCATAGGATAGTTGATGGAAAAGATTCTGTCGGATTTCTGATTAAAGTGAAAGAGTTATTAGAAAATCCGACAGCTTATCTTTTTAATCAAGAGGAATTTGTTTAATTCAAGCACTGATCTCTAATCCGTGGATATCAGCGTTGCGTGTATCTAAAAATGATAACTTACAGAACCGACTACTCTATGATTATTGATAAAGTAATTGTTGCCGGTTGTACCATTCACTTTGATTTTACCGTATTCAACTCCTGTTAGATTATATTCAAGACCAAATGTCAAATTAGGAAGATTATATAACAAAGTGGCTGAAACTCTGCCCATTCTGTTAATCATTTCTTGTGTGTCAGAATAGAAACCTCTACTGTAAATACTTATTTTATTTGTAAGCGGTGTTTGATAAAGATCTAAACTACTTCCAAGATTATGCGAATAACCTCCAAAAACGCTTATTTGGAATTTTTTACCATATACAAAGTTGACCCATGAAGAAACAATATTCATATTTGTATAAAAAAACTTATTGGAACTTGGGTTGTATACCATGCCATATCCATTAGCAAGAAGTTGGTCACTAAGATTTTGACCGATTGTTACTCTTCCTTTTGCCATGAATTTATTTTTTGTGTACTGACTGTAAGCTATTGCCGATAAAGATGATAGCCTGTTGTTATCATCCGGCTTTATAGCTTTATAATCAATGCCTAAACCGTTAACCCAATGATCGGTTTTATACTCGGCGCCGGCAAATAGTTCGGGAGTCAATGAATTTCGCAGATAATTTGGCGAAAAGCCTTTTGGTCCACTCGAAGTATATTGCATTTGATATACTGCTGCTCCGGTGACTGAAAGTTGGTTGCTTAAATTATATGTAAACCTCAGTTGTGGACTTCTATTGAATGGCTGAAATGGCATTCCGGCATTTAATGATACCGTAATAGGAACTACAGACCCAAACATCGGATGCCAGTTTTGTCCAACTTGCAATACTGATTCCTGCCATTTTAGCTGCATATAAGCATGACGAATTCGAATTACATAATTTGCGACACCATATCCTGCAAAGTCGAATTCTATTTTTCCAGATGATTCTGCACCTAAAATTGGTTGCCCTTTGATGTTTAATCCAAGTCGAGATGCGATACTAAGCATATTAGCCTGTGGTACTGCATTTTCATCAATGCCTATTACAAGATTTTTACTTACAGGTTTTGGAAAGAAGTTGAAAACTCCATCTATTCCTTCTTCACACTGGCGTGAGTTAAAATAAAAGTCGTTTCGTACAAATCCATAAAACTCAAGATTGGCTTTTGGTGAATTTCCAAAAGATGGGTAAATTACTGATATTAAAAGCAGTAATAAAACATTTTGTCTCATGTTGTGTAATTCTAATGTGTTATGTGCATATATAAAAAGGGTGTGTTTGAAAAATAAAAACAAACACACCCTCCGAAAGTTATACTTTATTTAGCAAGTAAATTTTTAACTTGTTCATAAACATTTTTGCCTGTAAAGCCTAATTTTTCATCTAAGACTTTATAAGGTGCTGAAAAACCAAATGATTCTAAGCCAAATACTTTACCATTTGCACCAACTAAGCCTTCCAATGTAACAGGTAAACCTGCTGTCAGACCAAAGATTTTCACTCCTTCAGGTAAAACACTAAGTTGATATTCTTTAGATTGCGAGCGGAATAAACCTTCAGATGGTACGGATACCAAGCGTACTTTTATACCTTCTGCACGTAATAAAGCGGCACCTTCATTTAAAGTTGATACTTCCGAACCTGATGCTAAAAGTATTATATCAGGATTCCCATCACAATAAACAACATAAGCTCCTTTTTCAGCTTTTTGTGCTTCTGCTTTTCTATCATCAGCAGGTAAATCATTGATATTCTGACGAGAAAGTACTAATGCAGTAGGTGTTTTAGTATTTTCAATAGCCATTCTCCATGCTACTGTTGTTTCTTCAACATCAGCAGGTCGTAGTACTAACATAGAGTTTCTGCCACTATGGTTTTTAAGTTTTTCCATCAAACGAATTTGAGCTTCCTGTTCAACCGGTTCGTGTGTCGGACCGTCTTCACCAACTCTGAAAGCATCATGCGACCAGATGAATTTCACCGGTTGCTCCATTAATGCAGCCATACGTATAGCAGGTTTCATATAGTCGGAAAATACAAAGAAAGTTGCGCAAGCCGGAATAACCCCTCCATGCAAACTCATTCCAATTGACAAGCAAGCCATAGTTAATTCTGAAACACCGGCTTGTAAAAATGCACCGCTAAAATCATTCTTACTGAAAGCTTTAGTCTTTTTCAAGAAACCATCTGTTTTGTCAGAATTGGATAGGTCGGCTGATGCAACTATCATGTTTTCTACCTGAACAGCTAATTCAGCCAATACTGTTGCTGAAGCTGCACGTGTCGATTGATTTGTTTTTTGAATAACTTTTTCCCAATCTATATTTGCTTCACCTGCATAAAACATTGCTAATTTTTCAGCTAATGCGGGATTTTCTTTTGCCCATTTTTCTTCAGCCTCATATCTATCAGTCATTATTACAGCTAATTCACTATCACGTATAGCATATAATTCTTGTGTTTCTTGAAAGAGTACAAATGGGTTTTCAGGATCACCGCCAAGATTTTTTATTGATTCTTCGAAAGAAGCTCCTGATTCTCCAAGCGGCATACCGTGAGTTGCACACATTTTTTCGAAACTCGAACCATCAGCTTTTCTTGCACCTTTACCCATGATAGTTTTACCAATTATTATAGTTGGTTTGTCTGTTACCGCTTTTGCCTGGTTTAAAGCATTCCTTATCTGATCAGCATCATTACCGTCAATTTCAATAACATGCCATCCCCAAGCCTTGTATTTCATTGCTACATTTTCGCTTGTAACTGCGTCGGTATTGGTTGATAGCTGAATATCGTTTGAGTCATAGAACATAATCAGATTATCTAAACCAAGATGTCCGGCAATTCTACCTGCTCCTTGAGAAATTTCCTCCTGTATTCCACCATCCGAAATAAATGTGTAGATAGTATGATTGATTATTTCTCCAAATCTTGCCTTCAAAAACTTCGCAGCAATGGCAGCCCCTACAGCAAAGGTATGTCCTTGTCCGAGCGGACCTGAGGTGTTTTCAACTCCGCGTTTTACATCAACTTCAGGATGTCCCGGAGTAGGAGAGTCCCATTGACGGAATTGTTTTAACTCATCTAAAGTGTATTTACCTTTACATGCCAGTACCGAATAAAGCATCGGTGACATATGTCCGGGATCTAAGAAAAATCTATCACGACCAACCCAATTTGGATTCATCGAATCGTGTATTAAAAACTCTGAATATAAAACATTGATAAAATCAGCACCTCCCATAGCTCCTCCGGGATGTCCGGACTTTGCTTTTTCTACCATAGCAGCAGACAATATCCGAATATTATCGGCTGCACGATTTGTCATTCCTTTTGTCCTCATTTTTATTATAATTTTTTAAATTTATATCCTATTAAATAATTAAAGCCCCATACCGAACTATCTCCATATACACCATATCCGGGAACATACCATGGTTTGTATTCACCGAGGTCTTCTTTAGTCAGCATGTTTTTTATACGAACATTCCATCCTATGTAAATGTTTTTTATCAGTTCAACCCTTATTCCGGCAGCTATTTCAAACCAAAGATTTGAAGATTTTTTTGTTTTTTCAAAGATACTGCTTCCTCCCCAATAATCATCTTGTATTTGAATTGAATTTATATTGTAATCGAAATTAGTATAACCCAAGCGAGCACCTACCAAAAAGAAATTATTATTTGTTTTTTTAGCTATTTTACTTTTTACAATATTGAAATCCATTCCAAGTCGGTAAAACAAAGCATTACCATTATAATTAATACCTGAAGATGTCAATGTCTTTGCTCCTGCATATCCTATCTCAAAAATTGGATAATATTTATTGATAATTTCAGTTTGTATAGCAGCTTCATATGAATAAATCTCACCATTGTTTATGAAAGTAGTTATAACTGGCGAAACATCTAAATCAATTCTGAAACTATTGAAAAACGGTTTTTTAGTTTTAATACTATCATCCTTTGAAATAGTATTATTTGTAGTGATAATGCTATCGTTAATTTCACTCTTGACTGTCTGTCCGCACAACAAAGATGCAACACAACAGAATATAAATATGTTAATGTAATATCTGTATGTGCTTAACATCTGTTGGATTGATTATTCGGTTTTGAATTATTATTTCTTTTATATAATTGTCGGTAAAGGTAACTGTATCAATCTCGTGTGCCATTATAACTCCACAAGAATATGACATAAAATATTCAATATTAGTATACTTAACATTTATAGTATCAGCTATTTCATCAAATATTATTACGAAAGAACAATCTTCAGCAGCATTATTTAATGGTATCAGAATTTTATCTACACTTTTCTTGTTGTTATAGATTAATGAATCTTGTCCCACACCAAATACGGTTACACTGTCGACCGTTAACTTAGAGTTGTTACTTTGATTGATAAAATCAGCATGTAACTTTACATCTTTATTTTCTCTACATGTAGTATCTTGTGTACAAGAGGAATACAGCACAGAAATGAAAAATAAAAATGCAATTGTGTATTTCATGTGTTTTATCTTTTCAAAAATAAGTATCTAACTTCCGATTTTAAAATTTCTGTTGCTATCTGTGTCGGATTATTTTCAGTTTCAGAATAAATTTTAATGATAGCTTCTGCAAATTTTATGGCAGAGTCCTCCGGTTGAAAATGCGTAGAAGTTGTATTTATCAGCTTAATTAAGTTTTCTTGAGTACTAATTGTTGCCGACCATAAAGCATCGCTTACATATACCTGCTGTGCATAATTATGCTCAAATTCCTTTCTGATACTTTCTATCATATTTGTCTGAAAACTTAAACAGTTCATTCCGCTTTTCAAAACATTTAAAACCATATTTGATGGATTAGTACGCTCAAGCAGTAACATCAATCTTTCATATGCTCTTAACTGTATTGGAATTACCGTATTATTATTCTTTTGAGCAATATCTGATTTTCTCTTTCTTTCCTCGTTCGACAACATCCTGTCTATTAATAGATAAGATGTTAATAGCACAATGAAAGCAGGTATGATATATTTTAAAATTTCCATATTGCATTAATGTTGAAAATACACCAACTAAATCTCTTTTTCAATTTTATAATTATTTCTTTCCGATGAATTTCTCGAAACAATCTCGCCTAAAAAACCTGTTAAAAACATTTGTGTTCCTAATATCATTGCAACTAAAGCTATGTAGAAATACGGACTGTCGGTAACTAAAATAGCTCTTGTGTTAGTAAGAATAGCATGGATTTTTACAGCGCCTACAACAATTATTGCAATAAACCCAAGAATGAACATCAGACTTCCGTACAGACCGAAAAAGTGCATAGGTTTTTTACCGAATTTATTTAAAAACCAAAGTGTCATCAAGTCTAAATATCCATTAATAAACCTGCTCATGCCGAATTTGGTAGTACCAAACTCTCGCTTCCTATGTGTAACTACCTTTTCGCCAATCTTAGTAAAGCCTGCATTTTTTGCCAGATAAGGTATGTATCTGTGCATTTCGCTATAAACCTCTATGTTTTTTACAACTTCATTTTTATAAGCCTTTAACCCACAATTCATATCGTGCAATTTCAGACCTGTAACCTTTCTTGCTGTGGCATTATATATCTTAGATGGTATATTTTTAGCAAGTTTGGAGTCATATCGTTTCTTTTTCCATCCTGAGACTAAGTCGAAACCATCTTCTTTAATCATTCGGTATAGTTCAGGTATTTCATCCGGACTGTCCTGTAAATCAGCATCCATAGTTATTACAACATCACCTTGTGCTGCTTGAAATCCACAATAAAGTGCAGGTGATTTACCGTAATTACTTCGGAATTTGATACCTCTTACCGCAGACGAACGTTCTTTTAAAGTCTCTATGACTTCCCATGAGTTATCTGTACTTCCGTCATTGATAAAGATTATTTCGTAACTGAATTTGTTTTCTTGCATTACACCTTTAATCCAGTCGTGAAGTTTTACCAAAGAGTCGGCTTCATTGTATAGAGGTATTACTATAGATATATCCATTGTGTTTTATTTATACGTTTGATATTGTTTGATTATCATCACTTTCAAATATACTTTTTTCTTTTTTAATGAAAAATCCCAGAATAAACCCAAGTACGAGTCCAAATATCAAATTAACCCAAATCGATTGAAGTGAATAATTTACAGGTTTCATTTGATTTTCTAATTCTTCAAAATACTTATCATCTAAAGGAAGATTGAACCTATCGAACAATGCTCTGTTTTGCTCAATTTGGCGTACGCTTTCTTCGAACATATTTGTTAACATGTCAGGATTGATATATTGAAGATATATGATTTTAAACAGACTTGATATTATTCCTGCAAATAGAAACATAAAGGTAACATATTGGAAAACACGACCATAAGTTATAGTACCATTACATTCTTTATCACGGTAGTTTTTAGTGTTTTTTATAGAAACTATTATTATGAAAGCAATTAATAGAAAAGATAAAAGTTTAATAAAAACATTGCTTGAAGAGTTTAAAACAAAATTTACAAAAAAAAGTACACCCAGAAAAAGTCCACTTGTCATGGTAGATTTGAAAATATTATCCCGCATAGTTTTTTATTTGCAAAAGTACAAATTTTTAATTAAAAACCCTTAGTGCACTATGAAAAATATATGTTTAACTTTCATCGTATTGATTACAATATCAATCAATGCCCATGCCCAAAAGCATAAAAAAGTAGATTGGAAAATCGATAAGTTAAAAGGAAGAGTTGAAAAAGTGTCAACCGATTACTATAAAGCAGTAGATAGATTTCTGCTGACTTCATCTAAAGACTATCATCTCTGATAAAGTTATGTTACCATTTCAAAGAACTTATTATCTTTGTACCCTATGGTAACGCAGGACACACAACGGTAGCCACCGATACGTTAGGTACAAACAAAAATACATACAGCATGAATTGACATAAATAATATGAGTTTGATAGATACACCAAACTTGATAATCAATGAATCTTGAAACAAAAAAAAACAATAAAATTTGCATATAACGTATATTTTTTTTATATTTGCACGTAAATATAATTTATAACGCTATGAATACGAAATTAACATTAAGTTTAAATAGAAACGTTATTGAGGAGGCGAAATCTTATGCAAAGGAAAATCAAGTAAGTTTATCTAAACTTATTGAGAATTACCTTAATTCGCTTATAAAAACAACTCCCAAAAAAGCGGCGAAAATAAGTCCTCTTGTTGAGAGTTTAACAGGCGTTATATCTTCGGATATTAATGAGAGAAAAAGTTATCATGATTATTTATCTAAAAAATACTCATGATAAATAAACTATTAATAGATACGAATATCATAGTCGATTTGCTCTCAAAGCGCAAAGATTTTTATCAAGAAGCACAAGAATTGTTTACATTGGCTGATGAGCAAGAGATTAAACTTTATATTTCTTCATTGACATTTGCAAACACGCATTACTTGCTTTCAAGAGAATTGAATGCAAATGAAGCTCGTAAAGTCTTGATTAAATTCAAACTTTTAGTGCGTATCTTACCTCTCGATGATAAATTATTAGATTTAGCTTTATCTTCAGATTTTAATGACTTTGAAGATGCTATTCAATATTATACAGCATTGGAAAATAATTTAAATATTATCATAACGAGGAATAAGAAAGATTTTAAAACATCTAAACTGCCTGTTTTGACAGCAAAAGAATATTTAAACAGATAATTGCCGAAACCTTCACGCCAAATGTTATAAAGATATAGGTCTATGTGATTGGGAAGTTAGTGCTTTATATAATCGGACTGAAAAGCCGTGCAAACGACTCTTTTAATTTCTGAGCACGTTTCCTGTTATTCCAGTCGCTTAAAGTAATTTCTTTGCTGTTTAAAAGATCGTTTTCAAAATGTTTCTTTAAAATAAGAGCAGTTTCTGCATTATAAATAAAAGCATTAACTTCAAAATTCTGATTGAAACTTCTTTCATCTAAATTAGTAGAGCCAACAATTGAGATAAAATCGTCAATTACAATAGCTTTACTATGTAAAAAACCTTCATTATACTGATAGACTTTAACACCGGCTTCAAGTACTTCCCCTAAATAACTAAATGTACAAGCATCCGAAAGTTTAGAGTCAGATTCCTTAGGTATAGTCAGTTTAATGTCTATTCCACCAAGCGCAGCAATTATTATTGCGTTGAGTAAGACTTCATTAGGTACAAAATAAGGCGTGTGTATGTAAACATAATCTTTAGCTGTCATTATAGTCGATGTAATTCCTTGCATAATCGCTTCCCAGTCGGAATCAGGACCGCTACTCACAATTTGAACTATATTTTTAGAGTGTTTAGTTGGCTTAGGATAATATTTTATGTCTGTAATCAATTTACGCTCAACAAAATACCAATCTGTTAGAAATAATGATTGCAGACCATGAACAGCACCACCTTCAAAACGTACAAAAGTGTCTCTCCATTTACCAAGTGTGTTTCCAAAAATATATCTGTCGGCAAAGTTTAAACCACCTGTAAAACCATATTTTCCATCTACAATAAGAATTTTACGATGATTTCTAAAGTTTATTTTACTTCTTCTAAGCCTTAATCTTAATGGTAAAAATGCCCTCACATAAACTCCGGCTTCTTTTAACGATTTCAAGTATTTTCGAGATAATTCAAAACTACCGAAATAATCATATATCATCCTCACTCTCACTCCTTCCTTTGCTTTTTTTATCAGCAACTCTCTCAGGTAGTTTGAAATTAAGTCATCTTCAAAGATAAAAAATTCGATATGTATATGATTTTTAGCTTTCTCTATCGCCTCAAACATTGCAGTAAAAGTCTCTTCTCCATCCGTAAGCACTTCTATTTTATTGTAAGTATACACCGATGCATCACTGTTATTATAAAGCAAGTTGATGAGATTCAGGTGATTGTGATTGGTAACTAATTCAGGAAAAGTATCAGGTTTTATTTCTTTATATGGTAGCTTAGTAGCATGTTTCACACTCTTTTTAGAGATAATCTTTTGTTTTCTATAATTTTGTCCGATTAGAAGATACAGCACAATACCTATTACAGGCAAGAAAACTAAAACCAATATCCAAGATAAGGATCTGATAGGATTTCTGTTTTCAAGCAGCAATACGGAAATAGAGCTGATAATCATGTAGAAATAGAAAACAACTAATATTATGAACAACAAGCTATTCATTTACCAATATGTTTTTTTTGTTTATATATTTGAGATATTGATGATTAGATATTGATTGTATAGTATCCGGAATGCAATTTATGAATGGTGCAGTTACACCATTGTTAATCACTTGGTTAGAAACTTCAATTTGAGCTTCATCCCATAAATTTGACTTGATTAGGCTATTTAACAACATCGCCCCGCCTTCAACCAAAACTGAATTAATCCCTATAGAAGCTATACTTTTAAGCATGTTTTCCAGCATGTTATCATCAAAATTCAGATAGATATACTGTATATTATCCACATCTTCACGAGGATTTTCTGTAAAAACAATTGTTTTAGTCAACTGATCATAAACAATATAATCTAACGGAACACGTCCGGTTCTATCCAATAATATACGAATAGGATTTTTGCCTGTCCAATATCTTACTGTCAAAGATGGATTGTCAAGAACAACTGTATTTGTGCTTACCATTATAGCTTGATTTTCCGATCTTACTTTATGAGTCAGCTGCTTTGAAATCTGATGCGAAATTCTTAGAGGTGGAACATCCTTACTTTGTCTTTTGATATCGATAAAACCATCATGTGTCTGCGCCCATTTTAGAGTAACATATGGTTTTTTCTCTTTCTGCCATTTAAAAAAACGTTTGTTTAACTCATAACATTCTTTTTCGAGCACACCACATATCACTTCAACACCTGCATTTTTCAGTATCTCAACACCCTTTCCTGATACTTTGGGATTAGGATCTAAAGTCCCAATTACAACTCGTGGTATTCCTTTCTGAATGATAAGATTAGCACATGGAGGAGTTTTTCCGAAATGTGCACAAGGTTCTAAATTTACATATAAAGTAGATTCTTTAAGAAGAGATTCATCTTTAACAGAGTTAATAGCATTCGGTTCTGCGTGGGCATCGCCATATCTTTTATGAAAACCTTCACCAATAATTGTGTTATTATGCACTATTACAGCACCAACCAATGGATTAGGAGCTACATGTCCATTTCCATAAGTAGCTAATTGTAAACATCTATGTATGAATTTTTCTTCGTGTTCCATTTTTTATATCTTTGTATCCATGCAGAAAACTATAAAAAAAATTAAACGAGAATTAGCTGACTTGTATTCAGATACAGAACTACAGTCAATTACCCGCTTGTTGATATCTAAAATAACCGATTATAATTTCACGGAAATTTTAGTTAACAAAAATACAATTTTTTCTGATGAACAGGAACAAAATGTTGATAATTATCTTGAAAAGCTTAAAAATCACATGCCTATTCAATATGTGTTGGGTGAAACGGAGTTTTGCGGACTACATTTCAGTGTAGATGAATCGGTACTTATACCACGACCGGAAACTGAAGAGTTAGTGGAATGGATAGTAAAAGAAGCATCACCAAATTCAAATATATTAGATATTGGTACAGGTAGCGGTTGTATTGCGATTTCTATAAAGCATTTTCTACCAAATTCAGAAGTTTTTGCTTGTGATATTTCAGAAGAAAGTCTGCATACAGCCACAAAAAACGCTAAACAAAATAATACTGATATACATTTTTTTCAAGCAGATATTTTAAAATACAGTAAGTCTGATGTTTTATATGATGTTATTGTAAGTAATCCACCATATATACCTGTATATGAAAAAGATATGTTAGATTTTAAAGTGAAGAATTATGAGCCGTCTTCAGCATTATATGTGCCCGATGATGATCCATTGTTATTCTATAAGAAAATTGCAGAATTTGCTGAGCTATATTTAGTTTCAGGAGGAAAAATTTTCTTTGAGATATATAGTGAATATGCAAAAGATTGCGTTGAATTACTTAAAAATATGTCATTTCAGCAAATAATATTAAAACAAGATATATCAGGGAAAGATAGAATGTTATGTGGCATTAAAAAATAAAAGTTACAATTAAACCTTGCTACAACATTATAGTCTGTATTAATCACAGCTTGAAAATATTTTAATTTCATGTCAAATAAAAAAGAAGAAACAGAGATTATTCAGGGGCTTAGCAATCCAAGCACACAAGCAAAGGCTTTTTCAGCTTGTGTGAGGATGTATCAAGAAAGGTTGTACTGGCATATTCGTAAAATGGTTTTATCGCATGAGGACGCCAATGATGTTCTTCAAAATACTTTTATGAAAGCATGGAATGGTATTAATAATTTCAGAGGTGATTCGCAAATTCTGACATGGTTATATAAAATTGCCACAAATGAAACTATGACATTTTTGGCAAATAAACGACTTAGAAATTTATCAGGCATAGAAGAGGTTGAAAATCTTTTATTAAATCAACTTAGAAGTGATGAGTATTTTTCGGGTGCAGAAGCAGAAATGAAACTTCAGGAAGCAATTCTGACTTTGCCGGAAAAACAAAGATTAGTTTTCAATATGAAGTATTTCGATAATATAACATATGAGCAAATGGAAGAAATCCTGAATACTTCAGTTGGAGCTTTGAAGGCATCTTATCATCATGCCACAAAGAAAATCGAGAAATTTTTAACTGATAGTTAAATAAATTAGAGAAGATAATTATACATAAAAATCAGATATTAAACCTTTTGAAGTTATATAAGTCTAACATTAGTGAAAAGAAAAATAAAAAGATGAAAAAAGAAAAAAACATATTAGAACAGACAGGGAATAGAAATCCATTCGTCGTGCCTGATGGTTATTTTGAAAACTTTGCCACAAATATTGATAACAGCATTTTTGAACAGCCAAAGTTAACCAAGAGAATATTTATGCCTTGGATGTATTTGGCAGCTATGTTTGTAGGAATTTTCTTAATTGGTAACTTGATATATTATGTTCATTTTCAGAAGACTAATGATGTAAATGAATTTAGCGATTTGTATGAAATGTATGTAACCTCACAAATAGATCAATCAGTTATGTATGATTATTATGTGAGTGATGATTTAAAAGATTTGGAATAACAATAAAAATGAAGCGAAGATGAGAACAAATATTCTATATATTATTGCGTTTTTATTATTGTCATCAGGATTAAGTGCACAAAGAAAAGGTACGTCATTTTCTCCTGAAGAAGCAATTAATCAGAAATGGACATTTATAAAAGAGAAGGCAAATTTAAATCCGGAAGAAGCTCAAATTGTAGAGCCTGTTTTTCGTGAAACTGAAGCAGAATTATGGAAGTTGATAAATAAAAGTAGAGAGACATTCAGAAAAAACTATCAAAGAGGTGAAGGAGTAACTCCTAACTTTGAGCTTATTAATGAATCGATGGTTAATTTCGAAGTTGATAATGCACTAAATCAGAAACAATATTATTTGCGATTAAAAAGTATCAAACTACCTGAATCAACAATCAATCGTATCTTAAATGCAGAGAAAGATTATAAACGAGATTTAATGCAGAGGATGCCACCCGGACGCAACAAAGGACAAAAGATGCCGGAATCTAAATGATTCTTAATAAAATAATAAGTTGAAAAACGGTAGTGAAATAATAGTAGCTACCGTTTTTTATGTGTATTCCCTTAAAATCTTCGTATAGCACGTTTGTTTTTTAACCAAAAAACATTATCTTTGCACTCCGAAATCAAATGGTACTTTGGCCGAGTGGTTAGGCACCGGTCTGCAAAACCGTCTACGGCGGTTCGAATCCGCCAAGTACCTCAAGTGAAGCCTCATAACATGCTGTAAATCAGTATTAGTTGTGAGGCTTTTATAGCTACCGAAAAGACGATTTAAATTGCTCCAAGAATAACATTGGCATCAATATTCAGTTTTTTATGAATTTTTCGAGCTACCTGCAAGGTAGGAAGTGATTTACCATTAAGATATTCATTAATACGTGGAGCACTAATTCCAAGCATGTCAGCCAATGACTTTTGGGTTAAATTCATTTCATTCATACGTGTTTTAATCACATCACTTAAAGCAGGTTTACCTATCGAATAATGTGTTTTTTCGTATGCGACAACTAAATCTGTGAGAATATCTAATTCAATATAATTTTTATCATTCTTTGGAGTGTTATCATCAACAAGTTCAATAAGTTCGTTAACCCTTGCCATGATAGCCTCATATTCTATTTTATTAGCTATTAGTTTCATAATATTTATTTTAAATTTTTGAACAATCTTTAATCTTATCATATTCAGAATGAGTTCCGATGAAGTGGATATAAACTATTTTCGGCACAAACAACACTAATGCTATAAGTCTGTAAGAATTACCTTTGATGTTGAATACATAACGTCTATTACCTATGCCATCTACACTATTGAAAGTTTGTTTCATATCAGCAAAACAATCCCACTCACTAAATTCTGTTTTAATATACCATTCGTCTAATGCAATTCTTATATCTGCATGCGACTCTGAGTACTTTTCAATTGCTTTGTAGGTAATTATTCTCATTTCATGTTTTTATTGTGCCACAAATATAATATGTTTATTTCGAATTACAGAATATAAATTACAAAATACGTAATTATTTTTATCGAAAATAGAAGATTTAACATTTGAAATAAAAAATGCCCTTGTTATCACGAGGAATACGAATCTGTCATGGATAAAATAATAATTAAAATTTGCAATAGCCTTTAAATTTTGTAAATTTGCAACCAATTTATTTCAATAACTACACAATTTAATTTTTAAAAATGAGCGATCAAAGGTATAATTTACGAGGAGTTTCAGCTTCAAAAGAAGATGTACACAATGCTATTAAGAATATTGACAAAGGCATTTTTCCAAAAGCATTCTGTAAGATTATACCTGATATAATTGGTGGCGACCCTGATTATTGCAATATTATGCATGCTGATGGAGCAGGCACCAAATCATCTTTAGCGTATATTTACTGGAAGGAGACGGATGATTTAAGTGTGTGGAAGGGGATAGCTCAGGATGCGTTGATTATGAATATAGACGACTTGCTGTGTGTGGGTGCGACCGACAATATATTACTGTCATCAACTATCGGAAGGAATAAGAATCTCATCCCTGGAGAAGTTATTTCTGCAATTATCAATGGTACGAATGAGTTGGTTGAAGAGCTTGCCGAAATGGGAGTGAATATTTATCCTACCGGAGGTGAAACTGCTGATGTCGGTGATATTGTACGCACTATTATAGTTGATAGTACTGTTACTTGCAGAATGAAACGCAGTGATGTAATTGATAATGCGAATATCCAAGCGGGTGATGTAATTGTTGGATTATCATCTTCGGGGAAAGCAACTTATGAGAAAGAATATAATGGTGGTATGGGCAGTAATGGTTTAACGTCTGCTCGGCATGATGTGTTTGCTAATTATATCACAGATAAATATCCGGAGAGTTATAATCCTGAGATACCAAAAGAATTAGCTTATTCAGGTAGTTATAAACTCACTGATTTTATAAATGAAGTTGGTATTGATGCAGGTAAGTTAGTTCTCTCGCCTACACGCACTTACGCTCCGGTTATTAAGAAGATATTGACTGAATTACGTCCAAATATTCATGGTATGGTGCATTGTTCGGGAGGTGCGCAAACTAAGATTTTACATTTTATAGATAATCTGAAAGTTATAAAAAATAATCTCTTTCCGGTTCCGCCACTATTCAGAATTATTCAGGAAGAATCTAAAACCGACTGGCAAGAAATGTACAAGGTATTCAATATGGGACATCGTATGGAAATCTATTTGCCGGAAGAATATGCTAATGAAATTATCTCTATTTCTAAATCCTTTAATATTGATGCTAAGATAGTAGGCTATGTAGAGTCATCAAATAAAAAGGAGTTGGTTATTGAAAGTGAATTTGGGAGATTTGAATATTAGTAGATGTATTATCAGAGTTAACCCTTTGTACAAACAAATATCATTTCTTCGCCATCTTTTATTTTTCTTTTATCATAATAGCCATATTCTTCTTTTATTGTGAATTTTAAGCTCGTTAATATATCAACAATATCGTTATATTCATAATATTTTATTGTCAATAAATCTTCCTTTATGCTTTCTATTCCATTTTCCAGAACTCGTATGTAGTTTTTATACTGGATATATTTTTTCTCAGTATCGGCATGATGATTTATAGTAGACCTAATAATACGTTTGTTTCCGTGAATTATATCATAGGATATATCTTCTCTACCCAACCACTTTTCATCATATAGCCTTGGTTTGAATATATCAAATACAAAAATACCATTATCCTCCAAATGTTCATAGACACACTTTAAGCACTCAATAGCTTTTTCTTTAGTGGGAAGCCATTGTAATGCTCGCCAGGGTATTATTATGTATTCGAATTTCTGACCAAGATTGAAATTTGACATATCTCCCTGATGAATATGTATATTTTTCTGTAGCTGAATATCAGATATTTTTAATTTATCCCAAAATTCTGCTAACATATGTTCTGATAGCTCAATACATTCCAATATTCTACCGGTTTTTTCAGCTACATAAAATGAAACCCTTCCTGTTCCGCTTGCTAATTCGAGTATAGGTCCCTTTGTTTTATTTGCATACTCTACGTAAAAGTCTAAATCATCTTTTATAATTTCTCTATTATCGTAATCATAATAATCTGCTGTATTGTGGTAAAGATTGCCTGGTAAATAGTTTTCCATTGGTGATTGTTTTATATTATTATTGCTTTTATCTGAATAGAATCACTTTAAAATTTTTAAAGCAAATAACTGATATTTGAGGTGAAGAGTTTTACAGAAATTGCGAGTAAAATAATGCCGAAAAATTTTCTAAGGATATAAACTCCGGCTTCTCCGAATAATTTTTCGATTCTATCAGTCGATTTTAATACAAAATATACAAAAATCATGTTTAATATTAGGGCTGTAAGAATATTTTCTATCTGATATTCAGCTCTTAATGATATTAAGGTAGTAAAAGAACCCGGACCAGCTATCAATGGAAAAGATAAAGGTATAATGGAGGCACTGCTTTTTGGACCTTTGTTTCTGAATATTTCTATATCTAAAATCATTTCTATTGCATAAATAAAAATAATCAATGCACCTGCTACAGCAAACGATTGAATATCAACACTAAAAAGTTTTAATACTCCATCGCCGGTATATAAGAAAAGCACTAAAATTACAAATGCAATAAAGCTTGCCCAGAAAGCATGTATCTTGTTGTTTTTCTTTTTGATATTCAATATGATAGGAATAGATCCCAAAATATCGATAATAGCAAAAAGTACCATAAAAGCACTGGTTATTTCTATAAAGCTGAAATTCATAAATTATATTTTTAAATATTGTCTATTGTCTATAGTCTATAGTCTATTGTTTAATGTTTAATGTTTATAGACTATAGACTGTTGACTGTTGACTATTGACCCTTTTACCACTATTCACTAATCCATTACTCCTAACTCCTAACTATTTCACCATTAACCTCCCTCCGTTCTTTATCAAAAATCCATCCCCATTTATTAAAGTATTTTATCAGATTCCAGACATGAATCAGCATCATTCTGAAACTTTTATACGAACTTCTTGCATGATGATGTACAACAGATACATGTGGATAAAACACTGTTCTGTAATGCTTTCTAATTCTTCTTGTTAGATCGATATCTTCAGGATATAGAAAAAAACGTTCGTCGAACAGACCTGACTTTTTCAGTGCTTCTGTTCTTAAAAACATACAACAGCCTGAAAGATATGGTACATCCATGATTTTATCATAATCTGAATTACGCATTTCAAATCTTTCCATGCTTTTCTTTGTCCACTTTGCAGGTAAAAATCTCCTGAAAATAAGATCAGCAGGTGTAGGGAGTAATTTGCACAAATACTGAATTTCCCCGTTAGGATATACTACTTTAGGCATTACATGTCCAATATCAGTATTTTCATCCATAAAATCAACTATTGTTTTTAGCGTGCCGGTCTCCAATAAAATATCCGGATTCACAACAAGATGATAAAGAATGTCGTTTTTAACAGATTTTCGTAAAGCTATATTGTGAGCAGCACCGTATCCGAGATTTTTACCTGTAAAGATATAGGTTAATCCGGAAATGTTAAAATCACAATTTGGGGTTGGAGAGTTGTCGATTATATAAATTTTATTTATAATATCTGACTTTAAAAGCGACTGAATCAATTGTTCTGCCTCACTAAAAACATGTTTGTAAATAACTATCGATACATTAAGCATGAAATTATTTTTTTATATCGTATTTTCCTGTTTTATCCTCTGCAAATTTACAAAAAACTTTGTTAGTATATTAAATAAATCATCAATGCAGTAATACCGATAAGAAGTATTATCGTTAAAAAGCTCCACAATACTTTCTTTTGCAAATCTTTTCTTCTGCCTGAAAAGAAATAAATATAGAAAATTGTAACTATAGTATTGCTTAACATGGCGAGTAATATTGAGATTACAACAATATTACTATTGATTTCAGTTGCGTTTTGCAATAGATTAATAACAAAAGGAGTTATGTCGCTAACACCGCTTAATAAAGATAAAATACCCAAACCACTATTACCGATATTCTGTAATGTATAGGTCGTGATGACTGTAAAAAACACAAAAAGTCCGGCAAAAATCAACGCCACTTTAAACTCAAGTGGGTTTTTATAATCCTCATTTTCACGTTCCTCTTCGGAAGGTTTATTATCATCTTGTACAGATTTGCGATTTAGCAACCAAGCAATAAATGTAGATGCAATTGTCAAGAATATTAAATATGGATAAACGAGTAAAAATATATCACGACTAAAAATATAAATGAGTATTAAGAATTTCAGAAACATCATACTTTTGGCTATCACCATCGAGCCGGCATATTTAGCCAATCCTTTTTCAGATGCACCTCTTGCTTCTTTTGCCAAGAGCGTAATTGTTGCTGTACTGCTATACAATCCGCCAATCAAACCTGAAATGAAAGTTCCCGATTTCTTAAAAACATATCTTTTCAGCAAATATGAAGCATAGGATATACCGGATACCACGACAGTTGCAAGCCAAATCGAATAAGGAGTAAGTTGCGTACCTTCAATTAAAATATTGTTTGGAAGAATAGGTAGAATTACACCACTTATAGCCAAGAACTTAGCAAGAATAATCAACTCGTCGTTACGCATTTTATTTGCGAATTGTTTGAAAGTTGATTTCATTTCGGTAAGCATAAGTACAAATACTACTATAGTTAGCGAAAACCACAAAGGTTGAGTTATAATAATCGGAGCAAGACAATAGGTTATTAAAGCAATTAAAATTGTTGTCATGCCAAACATATTGTGTTTTAGTGCTTTACTTATGTAGTTTAGACTTAAAAGAGCAATCATGGCTATTCCACCACCAATATATAGAATAAGGTTTTGCGGATCGAGAATATATAATATATAGCCAAGAATTCCGATAAACGTAAATGTGCGATCAGTCCCAAACGAAGCAACTATTCCCTTCTCATCATCATTTTTCATTTGAAATTTCAGTTGCGACAGTCCAATCAGTAAAGAAAACAAAGCAGTCAATATAAATGAAAATAATTCTTTAGGCAGTATATTTATTAATTCGTCCATATGTTTAAACTGGTATCAAAAGGTCAATTCAACTTTATAATTAAAATATCGACAAAATTACATTATAACTTTGATAATAACAAGAAGATGAATGAATCGAATATAGGTGTGCAAATGGTGCAAATAGAATTATTCGATTAAAAGATGGGGAAATTGTGAAAAAACAAATGCTATGGGTAAAATAATATTGTAACATGCTACATTGAAAATTCATCTTTAGAAATGAAAACAAAATATAAAATAGTGAATATTTGTTTTCTTGTTTTAATCAACTCACTTTATTCATATTAAAATTTACTTAAATGAAAGTAAGGGAAATACTTTTAATAATTCCATTTCTGTTTATGATAATGGGAATGGTATCTTGTGAAGACACAGAATCAAAATACGAAATTTACGAAAACCACGAGATTTTTGCTTGTGGTATGGAAGACCCTGTACAGAATCTTGGGTGGCTAAAAGCAATAATCGATGAAATATTATTTAATAAAAAAGATATTCATTCAAGTTTCAGTATTGATTTATACCAAGAAAATGAAACAAAAAATCATGTTATCTTAATTCCGTATTCTCCTGACAAAAAAATATTTGATTATAAAGTATACGATTGTTCTGGAGAATTAACCAGATATTATGCAGGGCGAGGTGGTGAAATTCACGAGAAATCTTCAAATGTTCCGCCGCAATTTCTTTTAAGTTCTTATTGCACATTTATTAGTACACTTTGGTCAATATCAATAGAATAAAAATATTATGAAAACAAATAAATCATTTTTAATTATTCCATTACTATTATTGATAATGGAAAGTTGCGGACAATTGAATGAGCCACCCGGTAACCATTCTAATTTTCCGGCGGTTTCTCCGGATGGACAATTTATTACATATTTTTGTTTTCCAACTAATGGGGATAAGACCACACGAGGAGTTTATATAATGTCTATTGACGGAAACAATAAAAAATTGATTTATCCGCAAGATTATGGTTCGGTGCATGGTTGGATAAGTTGGAGTCCATTTGGCAGGCAACTTCTTATTCAGGAGGGAATCATTACTTTGCATAATAATGAGTTTAAGGAAATCCGGTCTAATAAAATATTGGATTCAATTGAAGATATATCGAATTATACAGGGAATTTCACATGGGCACCTGATGGAAACAGTCTTCTATATAATATAAAAGATTCGATTTACATATGTGATACTTTGTTTCAACATTCACGAAAACTTTTGTTACAAGGCATTGGAGCGTACTGGATGCCGGATGGTGAAAAATTGAGTTACATGAGAAACGGTGAGATTTATATTGCCGATACGGTGAGCTACAAGGAAATCCAGATAACTAATGATGGTAACTGGAAAAGTGCTCCAATACCTTCTCCTGATGGAACAATGTTGAGTTATGTGATATCTAATATCTAATGGTGATCTCTGTTTAATCAATACTGATGGCAGTAATCCTCGTTTTCTTACAAATACACATCGAGAAGCTTATTCATGGACCCCTGACTCCAAGTCCATTATTTATTCCAAAACATTAGATGGTTGGAGTACTTTTCTTTGGAAAATAGATATTGATGGAAAAAATGATATACAAATTTCAAAATAGCTTTTACATCAAAATAACATGATAAGCCATATTTTAGGATAAGGACAATGGATGCCAACGGCAGCAATAAACAACCGCTGACTTATAACAGTTTTCAAATAGTACAGTCATTAATTAACTTTTAAAACAATATCATCATGAAAAAAGGTTTAGTTTTTTTAGGATTTACACTTCTTCTACTTATACATGGTTGCTCAAAAGAAAAAGAACGGGGGCACATTGGACTTGTGTTTATTTCAGACGTAATTATTCCTGCATCTGTCAGTGTTGATGAAGTTGCACTTATTCACGTAGCAGCATATGCACCAAATGGTTGTTGGAGTAACATACGAATTAACTTGAATAAACAGCAAGAAAATCATTACAAAATTACTGCGACTGGATTCTTTAACGGGCAATTGGTTTGCCCCGATATTTTGATTGGTGCTGATACAACATTCCATCTTACATTTGATGCACCAGGAAAATACTATTTTCAATCAAATGATAATCCCTTTGAAATAAAATACGATACAATAGAAGTAGTATATTGAAACAACAGGTAGTTTATGAACAATGAATGCCAACGACAGCAATAAACGGCAATTGACTTTCGAACATCATTTTATTAACTTTTCAATTTTATTGTCATGAAAACAAAGAAATTGCTCGTAATTGTTCCATTCTTATTGCTAATAATGGGAATGGGATCTTGTGAAGACAAAATCAGTGTTATTGATTTGTATCATACTTGGAGGTTTCAAGAATTTGGTAATACCAATGATAATTATTTTGAAAAAGCAAACCCTTCTGATTGTGATAAATGTTATGTTCTTATATTCTCTGAAGATGGTACTTTGTCTGGACATAGTACGACAAATAGTTTTTCCGGTGAGTACACTATTGATGGAAAAGACATAAAGATAATTAATTTTATAAGAACAAAAATCTATGAATCAGGAAGTGGGGAAAAATATCTTGAAAAAATGAATCAAATCCAACATTACGAAATCATAGATAATAAACTCAAATTATATTATAATCAAAGACAAAATTATTTATTGTTTAATCCTTTAAACTAATTAGTATGAAAAAGTTATTGAAACATATGAAATCTATTGACTATACGAAAGAAAAACATACGTTCTTAATAATATCATATTTATTTTTAGCAACAATAATGATAGGATGTAAAGAAAACGAAAATGAAATTCAGCATAAGAAGCAAATTACGTTTGATCATGTAGAGGTCTTGTATGATGTGTTACCTTCTGGAAATTACACTGGGATACATTTTACCTCACAAAATACCGCTTATACAATCACAAATAATGGAAAGATTTTTAAGACAGAAGATGGTGGTAACACATGGATTGAGCAACATTCCAGCACAGAGTTGCACTTACACGATATATTCTTTTTAAACGATTTGAATGGGTATATTGTAGGAGGTGATACTGATGGTATTATACTGAAAACTACTGATGGCGGAAACACATGGAAATCCACAACCTTTCAGATAAGGTTATCATCCATATATTTTATCAATGAAACTACCGGATTTGCTTCGGGGAAAAAACTACTCAGTACCCAGGATGGGGGAAAAACATGGAATGAAGTTGATTTGGAATACTTTGCCTATGGCGGTATCAACTTTTTTGATGGGAAAACCGGATTTTTGGCTGCCGGCAATATTCTTTTAAAAACAATAGATGGTGGAAGTAGTTGGGAGGTAGTAGATAAAATAAGTAATATTATAGGAACAAATACAATTGGGAAAATACAGATAAATAAAGGCGTTGCCTATTTACGTCTTAATGGAGATAAAATGTACAGAACCTCAGATAAAGGTAATACTTGGCAAATACTTAATGTTCCGATAATTTCAGGTTCAGTTCATTTTATTAATGAACATCAAGCGATTGGAGTCGGACAACGTTGGTATGAACTTGGCTATTATCCTGATGGATTACTTTGTGTTACCAATGATGGAGGTAAACATTGGGATGAAAAATATTTTCCGGCAACTGAGTTTTATATCATAAATGACATTGCTTTTTTGAATGATTCTACAGCTTTAGCCATAGGCAATAGCTCACAGGGCTGTATTATTAAATTGAAATTTTAATTAGGACACGTTTTTTATAAACATTTAAATTTTTACACAATGAAGAAATTTTTACTCCTGCTACTCATTACAAGTTATGCTTTTATGAGCTATGCACAATCAGAATTGATCCGAAAAGAAACGGATAAAATGGATACAGTAACCATTTGCCTTATCGGTTCTCTATACTGAAAGAAAAAAATCATATTTATTTCACTGACTGTACAACATATTGCCTTGAAAATTCATATTTAGAAACAGAAATAATAAATATTTGCTTTTCTTGTTTTTATTTTTTAACTTTACCATGTTATAATCCTTAATTGACATATACTGCCTATGGAAACAACTACTCCGCCAGACTACTATCCGAAAAACACGAAATTTTATATTCGTGTCGAAAATTTGTATTCAATTAATTTGTTTAACTTTTAAAATTTAATCTTATGTTAAGAAAAAAAATATTGTTACTAATTCCCTGTCTGCTGACAATTATTTGGATGGGGTGCAAAGAAGACTCTGAAGTAAACCAGTCTATTGTTGGGTCATGGAAATGTGTAGGGTTCGGAGATACGAAAACAAATAATGTAAAGGAAATTGAGCTGAAAGATTGTGAAGAGTGTTATACTATGACTTTTAAGGAAGATGGAACTTTTAGTGGGAGGTCAATTCTTAATATTTTATCTGGAGAATATGAAATTTTTGACAAAGAACTAATCTTTACTTCTTTTTTTCTGACAGAAATAGGCGAAATCAATGGGAATGGATCAAAATTTACTGATGTGTTTACTATAAAAATATTTCAATGTGAAATCAAGAAGTTAACACTAAAACTTTTTTATTCTGAAACTGAATTTTTATTATTTAACCGTTTAAAGTAATCTATTATGAAACGAATTAACAATATAGTTGTACTCGTTGCAACAATATTTTCCATGACGTCATTATTTGCACAAATAACAACTAATGAATTACCTCCAAGCTTTTCGAAATCTGTCCGAACACAAACAGATTATGTTTTTTTGATTCCTCCAAACATGATTAAGATATTAGCAGAAGACAATATAAATGATACTATACCTGGTATTTTACGCAGGGTCGCAGTTGCCATTCCGGTTTTGTTAACTGCGGAAGAGAATGGTATATGGAGCACGTTTTCCAATGGAGATTTATTTTGGACATTATCTATTAAGGTAGAAAACGCTCAATCGTTAGATCTGGTATTTAATAAGTTCTGGTTACCTGAAAGCGGCAGGTTATTTATTTACAACAAACAGACCCGACAGACTATTGGAGCGGTAACTTCTGAATATTTGCAGGGCAGCAAGAATATCCCTGCTGATTTTTCCACAGAATTGATTCTGGGTGACGAATTGACATTAGAGTATTATCAATCTTCAACAATTAAAGAAAAACCGGTTATCAACATTTCTAAAGTATATTATGGCTATCGTGATGTTGATAAATACAATGAAAATACTCGTGGATTTGGAGATTCTGGAAACTGCCAGGTAAATATTAATTGTCAGGAAGGTCAAAACTGGCAAAATGAAAAAGAGGCGGTTGCCCGTATCTATGTTAAACTTCCTGCAAGTGCAGGATGGTGTTCTGGATCGTTAGTAAATAATACTGCCAATAATTATGCTCCTTTATTTTTAACTGCTAACCATTGTTTTTCCGGATATTTTGATGCTATAAATAATCCGAATCTGTCACAATGGATATTCTATTGGAATTATGAGTTTTCCGGATGTGTCAATCAAGGTATTCAGCCTGTTCTCAGATCAACAACAGGAGCCTTAGTAACGGCAAATAACAATATTTCCGATTTTGCTTTGTTGCAGTTAATACAAGATCCAAGAAATTTACAAGGTTTTGAACCTTATTATCTCGGTTGGGACAGGTCGGGAAATGCCGGAACAGGCGGTGTGGGAATTCATCATCCGAGAGGGGATGTGAAGAAAATAGCTACATTAAATTATCCTTCAAATAACAATTGGAATGGAAATAACAATTTTTGGAGCCATTAATGGAATGCTACGCCTAATGGATATAGTGTTACAGAGGCTGGATCTTCCGGCTCTCCTTTGATCACTAATAGTCGTTATGTAATAGGACAATTGTATGGAGGAAGTAATGTTAATTGCTCAAATCCGAGTCAGGACATTGCAGTATATGGCAAATTCAGTGTTTCCTGGACAGGTAACGGTGCAACAGATAATAGGCGGCGGCTTGATCATTGGTTAGATCCTATTGGAACAAATCCTATCACAATTGATGGGCGTAAAATTCCCACTCTCTCCGGTCCCTCCACCGTCTGCAATCAGGCTACTTTCACTATCAACAACCTGCCACAAGGGGCAACGGTAAAGTGGAGTGCTTCTCCCACAGGTATTGTGGATTCAATACAATCTAATGGAAATAGTGCTACGATAACAGCCATCAGTAGTGGGACATTTACTTTAAATGCAACTGTCACATTTAGCGAAAATACAATTGCTTTGACAAAACAAATCATCTCCTTAGGAGGTCCATACATAAACTATTATAGTAATAATAATCTGGTGATGTTAACCGATGATGCTTCTCGTTTTCAAGTGTTACGAAATTATGATAATTCTCAGTATGCAGGTTCGTTGACCGTGTCTGTAAGTGATGGATCTGTAGTTCAGTGGTCAAAAATAAGCGGAACAATGTCATGGAGCAGTTATCTTAATACAGTCACGGTATTTGGCAAAAAAACTTCTTCTCTTATATTAGAAAGTAGTGCTATAAATAGTTGTGGAACGGCAAGTAAACGCTTTACTTTTTACATAGGTGTCACTCCTTTTTTGATTTACCCAAATCCTGCTACTGATATGCTTACCGTTGAAGTTGCATCAGATGAATCAGAAGACATGATGCGTACCACAAGCACGAGCATAGAACCTTACACCATCCAGCTTTGGCACGAGCGAAGCGGTTTGGTACGCACTTTAGAAACCTCCGAGTCTTTAACACAGATTTCATTGAAGGGCTTACCCAAGGGGATGTATTTTGTTCATGTAGTAAAAGATGGAGAAGTTGTTAAGAAACAAATATTATGGGTAAGGTAAACTCATGATTTAGTTCGTGAAAATGAAAAAGCCAATTTCCAAGATAATCCTGAAAATTGGCTTTCTCAATAATTATAAATCTATATTACTCTGCTGCAGGAGTTTCTACTTCTGTAGGTTCTGTAGCGGGAGTTTCAGCAGGTGCTTCTACTTCTGTAACTGGTGCTTCTTCTTGTGCAGCTTCAGCTTGAGCTTCTGCCTCAGCAGCATTGGCTTCGGCTAATTTTTTTGCAAGCTCAGCAGCTCTGGCTTTGTTGATTTTTACTTCATCAGCTAAACGAGCTTTCGCATCAGCAGCCTTTTCAGCAGCAATTTGTTCTTTTGTTTTGTTTACTTGTCCTTCTTTGCTTGATTTCCATGCAGTAAAGCGTTTTTCAGCTTCTGCTTCATCAAAAGCTCCCTTTTTTACACCTTCCAATAAGTGTTTTTTCATTAGTACACCTTCTGATGAAAGAATGTTGCGGGTAGTGTCTGTTGGCTGTGCACCAACATTTAACCAATACAAAGCTCTGTCGAATTTAAGATCTACAGTAGCAGGATTGGTGTTTGGGTTGTACGAACCAATTCGTTCGATGAATTTGCCATCACGTGGCGCACGACTGTCGGCTATAACGATATGATAAAAAGCATATCCTTTGCGACCATGACGTTGTAATCTGATTTTTGCGGGCATTTTATTAATTATTAAATGATTATACCTATTGCTTTTTCTCGAAAAGCGGTCGCAAAGGTACAAAAACTTTTTATATTAACAAGATTTTTATGCTATTTATTTTTGAGAAGTTGTCTGTGCGTTGAATACCCATGCATCAGCAAATCTTTTATCGGCAATACGAATATCCTCCATATATTTAACTGCTGAATCAAAATCTGTAAAGGAGCAAATTGATATTCTTGAGATACCGTTGGATGTAATGACTTCCGCATAAGCAAAATTTTCTGTAATAAATTGATTGCACACTTTAAATGCTTTGGCTTCTGTGTAAAATGCTGCAATAATTACTTTATAATGTCCTGAAGCGGTCGTAATTATTTCTGTTTCAGATGATTGTGCTGTGATTTGTGAATCGTTTACTGTAATCTCAGGTAAATTGTAATGATATAGATGACTGAAATCAGCCGTAACCATATGTGGCATTTTATTGATACCTGTTGAAAAAAAAAGTGCAATAAAAGTGACTATTACCGCTGCATATTGTGTAAACTTCTTAACTGAAAAATTGAAATCCTGATTTTTTGAGTTGCTAAGTTTAATCGGTAATGGTATTGTATCTAATCCTAAATTTTCAGGAAGGAAATTTAAGTTTTTTGCCGGACTGAAATTTATATCCGAATTAAAACCTTTTGTAAATATTCCTAACCGTCCAAATCTTAGTGCTTTTCTTGTGTTTAAAGTGGTAACTATCGAATTAATCTCTTTTTTAGCCAAATTTGCTGCTTGTTTGTAGGATATGTTTTTTTGTCGTGCTATTTCCACTATCAGCATACCGTCATTGTTGTTAATCAGAGGATTAAAACTGATTGTTGAACCCGAAGGAATAATCAAATTATTCGAAATATGAGCTTCTCGATGCTGAATTACAAATGCACCAAAGCCGGGAATGACAGCATGATCATTGCGTACTAAAATCCTCTCAATATTTTCAAAAATTATATCCACGACACAAAATTATAATAATATTTTGATATTGCAGTCTGAAAAGTAAAATAATGAGTAGAAGTTATCAACCAAATCAAAACTTATAACGTAATTTTTTGTTTCAAAATAAATTCCTTATTTTTGTCTGAATAATTTAAAAACTTATACTGATTTTGAAAACATTGTTAATTACCGGCGGTGCCGGATTTATTGGATCGCATGTAGTGCGGTTGTTTGTAAAAAAATATCCAAACTACAATATTATTAATTTAGATGCACTTACTTATGCCGGTAATCTTGAAAATTTAAAGGATATAGACGGAAGTCCGAATTACACCTTCGCGAAAGGAGATATTACTGATGAGGTTTTAATTACCAAATTATTTGAAAAATATAAGTTTGATGGTGTAGTGCATTTAGCGGCTGAGTCTCATGTAGATAGGTCTATAACCGACCCTTTTGCGTTTATTAAAACTAATGTTTTCGGTACAGCCAACTTGCTAAATGCAGCTAAAGAAGCATGGAAAGGCAATATGGATGGAAAGAGATTTTATCATATATCAACCGATGAGGTGTATGGTTCGTTGGGCGAAACAGGTTTGTTCACAGAGGAAACTTCTTATGATCCGAGAAGTCCGTATTCAGCAGCAAAAGCCTCATCCGACCATTTCGTCAGAGCATATTTCCATACTTATGGCTTGCCTGTTGTGATTTCTAATTGTTCAAATAATTATGGAGCAAACCATTTTCCTGAAAAGCTAATTCCTCTATCAATACATAATATTAAAAATAACAAACCAATACCTATTTATGGTAAGGGAGAAAATGTACGAGATTGGTTGTGGGTTGAAGATCATGCACGTGCAATTGATGTTATTTTTCATACAGGAGTTGATGGTGAAACCTACAATATCGGCGGTAATAATGAGTGGACAAATATCGCATTAATTCATGCACTTTGTGAGATTATGGATAGAAAACTTGGTCGTGAGTCGGGAGAGTCGGCTAAATTGATAACTTTTGTAAAAGATAGAGCCGGACACGATTTGAGATACGCTATTGATTCATCAAAATTACAACGAGAATTAGGCTGGTCACCATCACTACAATTTGAAGAAGGATTGGAAAAAACAGTAGATTGGTATTTAGCTAATCAGGAGTGGATGGATAATGTAACGAGCGGACAATATCAGACTTACTACAAAAAACAATACGAAGAAAGATAAAAAATTTGTTATGTAACAAAAAATCACTATCTTTGCATGCGATTTTTGAAATGTGGAGGGGACTGAAGTCCCCTTTGTTTTTGTTAATAGATAAAAGCATGATAGATAAAGATGTTGTAAATCAGGTAGTTGAATCCTTTATTGACCAAGCTGATATTTTTGTGGTTGATATAATTATCACGAACAATAATCATATATCAATTGAAATTGACTCATTTGAAGGCGTATCTTTAGATGATTGTGTGAACCTAAGCAGATATATTGAGTCGAAAATTGACAGAGAACAGGAAGATTATGAGCTTGAAGTAAGTTCAGCAGGACTAACATCTCCGTTTAAGATTCACAAACAATATATTAAAAATACCGGTAAAGAAGTTGAAGTGATTACTACTACAGGCAGCAAGTATACAGGTGTTTTGAAAGCTGTTTCAGCCGAGTCTATAGAATTAATTGTAGACAAAACGATTAAGCCGGAAGGTTCAAAACGTAAAATTACAATTCAAGAAGAAATAACAATATTATTACAAAATATAAAAACAACTAAACTGATTATTAGATTCAAATAAGCCATGAGCAAGAAAGAAACAATAAATTTGATAGATACCTTTTCGGAATTTAAAGAACTAAAAAGTATTGATAAATCGACTCTTATGTCGGTTATGGAAGATTCCTTTCGCAGTGTTATAGCAAAAATGTTTGGAAGTGACGAGAACTTCGACGTAATTATTAACCCTGATAAAGGCGATTTTGAGATTTATCGTAATCGAAAAGTTGTAGAAGATGATGAGTTTGAAAATGAAAATACTGAAATTAAATTTTCAGAAGCAAAAAAATTAGATGAAGACTGTGAGTTAGGAGAAGATATTACTGATGCAGTCGACTTTTTAGGTTTCGGAAGAAGGGCGATTTTAAATTTGAGACAAACTTTACAGTCGAAGATTTTAGAATTGCATAAAGGTAATGTATTCACAAAATACAGTCAGAAGGTAGGCGAAATAGTTGTAGCAGAGCTATATCAGATATGGAAAAAGGAAATGTTATTGCTTGATGAAGATGGTAATGAGTTATATTTGCCTAAGTCAGAACAGATTCCAACGGATTTTTATAGAAAAGGTGATATGGTTCGTGCAGTTGTAGCTGTAGTTGAAAATAAGAATAACAATCCGAAGATTATTTTATCTCGTGTTTCTCCGGTGTTTCTTGAGAGACTGTTTGAATTAGAAGTTCCGGAAATCCACGAAGGATTGATTACGATAAAAAAGATATCAAGGATGCCGGGAGAAAGAGCTAAAGTAGCTGTACAGTCGTATGACGAGCGAATTGATCCTGTTGGTGCTTGCGTTGGAGTGAAAGGTTCTCGTATTCATGGTATAGTACGCGAACTAAGAAATGAGAATATAGACGTTATCAATTATACAAGCAATATGAAACTGTTCATTCAGAGGGCATTAAGTCCAGCTAAAGTTTCAGAAATTGTATTAAATGATGTCGATAAGAAAGCAGAAATTTACATGAGACCTGAAGAAGTTTCTCAAGCTATTGGTAAAGGAGGTTTAAATATTAAGCTTGCGAGTATGCTTACAGGTTACACATTAGATGTTTATAGACAGTTAGATGAAGAAGAAGAAACAGAAGATATCTACTTGGATGAATTTAACGACGAAATTGAACAATGGATAATCGATGTGTTCAAAAAGATAGGTTATGACACTGCGAAAAGCGTACTTGCTGTTCCACGTCAAGATTTATTGAAACGGACTGATTTGGAAGAAGAAACTATCGATGAAGTCTTAGCTGTTTTACGTTCTGAATTTGAAGAAGAAGAGATATAATTATAAATGAATATTAAGCATCAGTTATTCAATTATCTTTTCGTTCTAACAAAAAATATTAAAAACATAAATTACAACATGCCCATAAAATTAAGTAAAGCCTGTTTAGAATTAAATATTGGAAAATCAACCGCTATTGAATTCCTTGCTAAGAAATCAAATAAGATTCCTGACGACCCTAACTTTAGACTGTCGGATGATCAGTTTCTTTTGTTAGCTAAGGAGTTTAATAAAGATATGGCTGCCAAAATAGAAGCCGAACGTTTAAGTCAGGAACGTCAGCAGAAAGAAAAACCGGCAACCGTAGCCATTGAAGGATATGAGAAGAAAGTATCTGTAAAAGAGGAGAAGATAATTCATGTGGAAATTACACAAGATCAGTTGCCTTCGCTAAAGACAGTAGGTAAAATTGATATTGAAGATAATGTTTCGAAACCAGAACCTGTGGAAGTGAAGGTAGAAATACCAAAAGATGAAGTTGAGCCTGCAAAGGAGAAAGTTCAGGTTGTTGAAGAATTGGAAGCGGCAAAAGAAGTTGTAGTGGAAGTACCTGTTGATAAGGTTGTTACTCCTGAACCGGAAAAAGAACCGGAGATCATCAAGACAAAATCTGATATTAAAATCGTTGTTAAAGAAGAAGAAATTGAAGTTACAGAAAAGGAAGAGTTATTACCGGAGCCTGTGGTTGAAGTTGAAACTTCTGTTACAACAACACAAGATGTATCTAAGGATGAAACAAATATTGAATCCCCCGAAGACATAATAGAGTCTATTGATTCTGAAGTTGTAGATATCAAAGATGATGTTGTTTCAGAAGAAGAGATTGAAGAAGATGATAGTTTTATGGCTGTTTCATTTAAACGTATAAAAGGTCCTAATGTGATAGGAACAGTAAATTTAGATAAAATAAACGATACTCGTCCAAAACCATCAGTTAAATCTAAGGATAAAGTAAAAGGAGATAGAAATAAAAACAAAAATAAAGACGAAAAGTCGAAACAACAGAATACTCCTTCTAAAAATATTGTTGTAGATAAAGACGAAAAGAAAAAAGATAACAGGAAAAAACGTGAACGTATTTCCAATCAACGTGTTGATATAGAGCATTATCCTGTAGATCAACAGAAAAAAGCTCAACAAGGTGGAATGCAGGCTAAATTAGTTAAAGATAAATTTAAAAAGCCGCTAAAAACAGTTGTAGACGAAGAAGAAGTAGATCGCCAAATTAAAGAGACTTTGGCAAAAATGGCGGGTACGAGCAAAAAAGGTAAAGGTGCGAAATATCGTAGGGAGAGGAGAGAAGCAATATCTGCTCGCCAAACTGAATTAGAAATGCAGGAGCGCGAACAGGAAACAGTTCTGAAATTAACAGAATTTGTTACCGTTAGCGAATTGGCTGTGATGATGGACGTTAATGTAAATCAGGTTATTGCCACATGTATGAGCATAGGTATGATGGTATCTATCAATCAGCGACTTGATGCTGAGACTATTAATATAGTTGCAGAGGAGTTTGGCTTTACAACCGAATACGTAAGTGCTGATGTTGTTGAGGCAATCGGTGAAGAAGAACCTGATAAGGAAGAGGATTTAGAACCAAGAGCACCTATAGTTACTGTTATGGGTCATGTCGATCATGGTAAGACTTCATTGCTCGACTATATTCGTAAAGCTAATGTAATTGCCGGTGAAGCCGGAGGTATTACTCAGCATATCGGTGCATATAACGTAAAATTAGAAAATGGTCAGAGAATTACATTCTTAGATACTCCCGGTCACGAGGCATTTACTGCCATGCGTGCGAGAGGAGCAAAAGTTACCGACATTGCAATTATTATTGTTGCAGCAGATGATAACGTGATGCCTCAAACTATTGAAGCTATAAATCATGCATCGGCAGCAGGTGTGCCAATGGTGTTTGCAATTAATAAAGTTGATAAACCAAGTGCCAATCCCGATAAAATTAAAGAAACTTTGGCTAATATGAATTATTTGGTTGAAGATTGGGGCGGTAAATATCAATCGCAAGATGTTTCGGCTAAACAGGGTCTCGGTATGCCGCAGTTATTGGAGAAAGTACTACTTGAAGCTGAAATGCTTGAATTGAAAGCTAATCCAAACAAACGTGCAGTTGGTTCTGTTATCGAATCATCATTAGATAAGGGTAGAGGTTATGTCGCTACAGTACTTGTTCAGAATGGTACTTTGAAAATGGGTGATTTTGTACTTGCAGGAACTTATTTCGGTAGAATAAAAGCCATGTTCAATGAGAGAAATCAGCGTATAAATGAAGCAAAACCATCAGAACCGGTATTGATATTAGGTTTGAATGGTGCTCCACAGGCAGGTGATAATTTCAATGTTATGGCTACGGAGCATGAAGCTCGAGACATAGCAAACAAACGTGAACAATTACAGCGCGAACAAAGCATCAGAACGAAAAAGCATTTCACTTTGGATGAATTAGGACGAAGAATTGCCCTTGGCGACTTTAAAGAGCTGAATATCATCGTTAAAGGTGATGTGGATGGTTCGGTCGAAGCTTTATCCGACTCATTATTGAAACTTTCAACTGAAAATATTCAGGTAAATGTTATTCACAAAGCGGTGGGTGCTATTTCCGATTCAGATATTTTATTGGCAGCAGCATCAAATGCTATCATTTGCGGCTTCCAGGTGCGACCAACAGCTTCAGCACGTAAAATGGCTGAAAAAGAAGAAATTGACGTAAGAATGTATTCAGTTATTTATGATGCAATTGAAGAAATCAAATCGGCTATGGAAGGTATGCTTTCGCCTGAAATCAAAGAGGAAGTTACAGCTACTGTAGAAGTGCGTGAAGTGTTTAAAATCACAAAAGTTGGTACGGTTGCCGGATGTTTGGTTCGTGAAGGTAAAATCAAACGTACCAATAAAGTCAGAATTATCCGTGACGGTATAGTTATTTACACAGGCGAACTCGATTCACTTAAACGTTTTAAAGATGATGTGAAAGAAGTTGGTACAAACTTCGAATGTGGACTAAATATTAAGAACTATAATGATATCCGCGAAGGTGATATGATTGAAAGCTTCGAAGAAACTGAAGTTAAGAAGAGTTTGTAGAAGAAGGGTACGTTTATTAATGTGCTAATATGTAAGCATGTTCATGTATTAATGTGCCAATATCGATAACATCGGAACAAGTCATAATAAAAATAACACCTAACAGGTTTTAAAGTCTGTTAGGTGTTGTTGTATAAAGAATGTTAGTCGAATTTCAGAGACAGTATCTCTAAATCCATCTTACGTAACAAAAATCCTGACGATGTGGTAAATCTTCATTTTTCGGGAACATACGGAATGCATATTTGAAGGTTCCGGCCATATTCATCTGATAATCAAGATTGAAATACATAATTGAACCTTCTGTTCTTGTTAATGCAAGTTCCTTAACATCAAATAAATGTTCTTTAGCATTAGTTTTAACCACAACTAATTCAACACCAATACCTTTGTCATTCAAATTATGAGTGTCGAGCACTATTCTCAGTGGATATGTTTCTCCAACATGAGGATCGTGTACAAGAGTATCGGGTATTATCACCTGTTTAACTTCTATCTCATTCCATTTCGACGCTATATTTTCTTTCCAGGCTGCTATTTCTTTAGCTTTTGAATAATTACTTTCCTTCAAAAGTGCCGAACGTTTTGCGAGTTTATTATAGAATTTATCGGTATAATCATCAATCATTCTTTTGGTAGTAAATCTCGGAGTTATCTGCGCAATAGAATTTTTGATATATTGAATCCATTCCGTTGAAAAACCTTTTGTGTTTCTTGCGTAATATAATGGAATTATTTCATTTTCAAGCATATTGTAGATAGTCGCAGCATCCAATTGGTCTTGATGCTCTTGGTTTTCATAAGTACGCTTGTCGGTTAATGCCCAACCTGCACCTTTTACATAACCTTCTAACCACCAACCATCTAACACCGAGAAGTTCAATACACCATTCATTTGTGCTTTTTCACCGGATGTTCCTGATGCTTCTAATGGTCGGGTAGGAGTGTTTAACCAAATATCAACCCCTGAAATTAAACGCTTAGCTAACCTCATGTCATAATTTTCAAGGAATATAATCTTTCCTAAAAACTGAGGCATGCGCGAAATTTCAATAATTCTTTTAATTAAACCTTGTCCACCTCCATCTGCAGGATGTGCCTTGCCGGTAAACAAAAACTGAACAGGCTTCTGTGGATTGTTTACAATACTTTCTAATCTCTCTAAATCAGTAAATAATAAATGTGCTCGTTTGTAAGTTGCAAACCTTCTTCCAAATCCAATAATTAATGCATTCGGATTGATTGATTTTAATACAGATACTATACGAGAGGGATCTCCTTGATTTTTCAGCCAGTTTTCTTCAAATTGATCCTTAATAAAATTAACTAATCTGTTTTTTAAAGTCATCCTCGTATCCCATATAACCTGATCGGGTATCTCATATATCGCCTCCCAAATCTTTTTGTTAGATTGATCGCTGTAAAACTCCGGTGAAAAAAACTTTTCATACACATGTTTCCATTCAGATGCAGTCCATGTAGGTAAATGAACACCATTTGTTACGTAATTCACATGTAATTCTTGTGGAAAATAACCTTTCCAGATAGGATTAAACATCTCTTGTGATACCTTACCGTGCAACCAACTTACGCCGTTTACTTCCTGACAAGTATTACAAGCAAACACACTCATCGAAAACTTTTCTTCCTTATTATCAGGATGTTCGCGACCTATACCTATAAACTCATCCCAACTGATATTGAGTTGCGAAGGATAGTTTCCCATATACTGCATAAACATATCTTCGCTAAAGCTATCGTGTCCTGCCGGTACTGGTGTGTGTACTGTGTACAATGAACTCGAACGAACCACTTCCATAGCTTGATTAAATGATAATCCACCGGCTATATAGTCGACCAAACGTTGAACATTTATTAATGCGGCATGTCCTTCATTACAATGATATATCTGTTTCTCAATACCCAATTTCTTTAGTGCCATCATACCACCAATTCCAAGCATTATCTCTTGTTTTAAGCGGTTTTCCCAATCACCCCCATAAAGTTGATGAGTTATAGATCTGTCATATTCACTATTTAAATCATTGTCAGTATCAAGCAGATATAATTTAATTCGACCAACTGATACTTTCCATATATATGCATGAACTGTTCTTCCGGGATAAGGCACTTCAATCGTAACAGGATTGTCGTTTTCATCTTTTACCTGTTCAATTGGTAATAAATTGAAATTTTGATGCTCGTATACTGCTATTTGTTGACCTTCTACCGATAAAGATTGAGTAAAATAACCATATCTGTATAAAAAACCTATGGCAGTCATATCGATAGCACAATCACTTGCTTCTTTTAAATAATCACCGGCTAATACACCTAAACCTCCTGAATAAATTTTCAGAATTTCAGTTAAGCCATATTCCATGCTGAAATAAGCAACCGACGGTTTTTCTTTATTAAAAGGTGTATTTATGTAATCTGAAAACTTTTTGTGTAAAGTATCCACTTTCTCTACAAAAGCGGGATTATCACATAATTCGTTTAATTGGCTTAATGTTAGCTTATTAAGCAATTTTATCGGGTTTGATTGTGATTCTTTCCAAATTTCACTATTGATATTCCTAAATATATCTTTTGCATCACTATTCCATACCCACCATATATTTCGAGCAATTTCATCTAATTTCTTAACCCTTTCAGGGAGATTCGATTTAACATTCAAATCTTTCCAAGCTGTATCATTTACACAATTTGCGCTAATTCTCATAATCAATTATATATTATTCTACAATTATTTTTCTTTTAAATATTATATAAACTTATGTTATAAATTATATTTTCTGCAAATATATTTATTTTTATCGAATAAAAACATGTTTTATAACATATTATTTGATTTTTTGTTTAATGCTATGTTATATGCATCTTCATAAAAATGGAAAAAATTCTTCCATAATGCTTTCTCAGAAATTAATAGAGCATTTTTTCTAATTGATTTAATGTTATCTTCGTCAAATTCAGTAAAGTCATGTATCATTTTTGCAATATTTTCAGCAACAGCATGACTGTTATAGTCGGATCTATGGATAATCCCCACGCCTTTATTAATTGTTTGTGGGGTTTCCGATACCCAGTTACCAAAACCGGATAAATCTGTGGTGATTGTTGGTACATGAAAAGCCACACTCTCTAAAGGCGTATATCCCCAAGGTTCATAATATGATGGAAATACCGTCAAATCTAAACCTATAAGTAAATCATAATAAGTTCTATTGAAAATTCCATCTTCTCCATTCAAATAGGCGGGTACAAATATTATCTTTACCTGATCTTTTTGGGCATTTTTTAAATGAAACCACTCTGATAGTTTAACTATATTGTCTTGTGAATATTCATTTAAAATATGTGTGGTTATTTTTTTATTGCTGAATTTCTTTGTGGGATTAGCAATTGCGCTTGCAAGATCTTCTCTGTGACCGCTTATCCATGCCGGTACCATTATAAAAGCGACTATCTCTTTGGATAAACAATCGCAGTCGTTTAAAAACTTCAATGATTCTACAAACACATCTAATCCTTTGTTTTTAAACTCGTAACGTCCTGCAGTTCCTACAAACACAGCATTATCGTGTATCTTGTATCCCAACATAGTTTCTGCAACTCTCTTGAATAATTCTCTTGCTTCTTTACGTTTCTGACTGAGTTTTCTTCCTTGAGGAACAAAATCATCTTCGAATCCGTTTGGCGTTACTATATCCGGTTTCTTAAATAATAACTGCTCACATTCTCTTGAAGTTATGTCACTTACCGTAGTGAAACAATCGGCTAAATGTGCAGCTTGTTTTTCTGTAGAATGTTTGGAAACCATGTTAAGTTCTTCAGCCATCTGATCGCCATTATATTCCTTTAAATAATCGTATAACGGCTTGCGATTACCTGCTATAGAGCGACCAATGGAGGTAGCATGTGTAGTAAATATAGTTGCGATGTTTGGTTGTCTTTCTTTTATGTAAAAAATACCGAAGGAAGTCATCCATTCGTGAAAATGAGCAATTACTTTATTTTTTCTATTAAGTTTGAAGAATTGATAATAACTGTCGATAATCATTCCTGAGGCATATCCAAACATTGATGATTCATCATAATCACCATATGCCATCAATGAATTTACTCCTGATGTTGCCCAAACGTGACCATAAATCTCATTCTTTTTCATCATAAGATGATAAAAATCTACTAAAACAGCTATGGGTTTACCGGGAATTTTCCATCTACCTATTCGTATAGACAAGTTAAATCGTTCAGAAACAAATGTCTTCCACTCAGGATATAAATCTTTATTTTCTTCGAAGTAGGGATTTGTTTTGCCATACCAGATATCCGGACCGATAAAAATGACTTTATCGCCATATTTTTCTGTCATAGTAGCTGCTCGTGTGGAAAGCACTGTGTAAATACCTCCCACCAAGTTGCAGACTTCCCAGCTGCTCTCAAATATATATTCGGGTTGTTGTTTTATACTCATATCAAAAATTAAAACTGCAAATATAAAGTTTTGATTGTTTGTGACCCCGGCAGGATTCTAACCTGCGACCTTCAGAACCGGAATCTGACGTTCTATACAGCTGAACTACGGGGCCCTCTATATCTTATTAGAAAAGTATGCAAAAGTAATAAAAAATTAATATAAACTGTAAACTTTTTTCAGGATGTGACACTCCCAACTCAAAACTCCCCACTCAAAACTTTTTTTCCTTGCCAACTATCTCTCTCTATCATCCTCTTTTCTATTTTGTCGACAAACTCGAAATTTTTCAACCCCCAATCTGGTGATAACAATAGCTCCTTAGGTGATTGTGAAACAAATCTTTCTATAGCGATTCCAGGAGATAAGCGTTCGAGGAAATCAATTACTAATTCTATATATTCTTCGGCGGTGAAAAAAGTAAATAACTCCGGCTTTTGTTGTGCTTGCCTTGCCATTATAGTACCTTTAATCAATTGTAGTTGATGAAGTTTGATAGCAGTTAAAGGCAGTTGGTTGATTTTTTCAGCATGTCCCAAAATTATTTCTCTGTTTTCTCCCGGTAATCCAAGTATAAGATGTGCTCCTGTGTTAATGTCTCTTTGCGCAGTGGCTGTTATTGCGTCTATTGCCGACTGATAATCATGTCCTCTATTGATAAATTCTAAAGTTTTATTGTTGGTCGACTCTATTCCATATTCGAGCATTACGTACGTTTGCTTTGATAAATCTGCAAAATAATCAAGTATTTTATCATTTACACAATCGGGACGAGTACCTATCACTATACCTTTCACCCTTGGATGCTCTAAAGCTTCTTCATAGATTTTCCTTAGATTGTCAATGCTGTCGTATGTGTTAGTATATGATTGAAAATAAGCTAAATATGCCTGATCTTTATATTTTTCCTTTTTCTGAAAAAACACTATTCCTTCATCTATTTGCTGAGTGATGGTTTTGTAAGTTTTACTATATCCGGGCACAAATGATTGGTTATTGCAATATGTGCAACCACCGCGCCCCTTACTGCCATCACGATTTGGACAAGTAAATCCGGCATTAATAGACACCTTCTGAACCCGATTTTCAAATAAACCCTTTAATATATTGTTGTAATTCTTGTATCTCATACCAAATATCCATAGTAATTAGTAAATAGTAATTAGTAAATAGTAAATAGTAAATAGTCTATAATTACCAATCACCAATCACCAATCACTAATCACTAATTATCACTCCGATTAACTTGTCATATCTCTCCCCCCATCCTCTATGGTAAACATAAATAGTATACTCATTCTGAGTTTGCCAGTAAGAGCCGTCAACTCTCGTTGAAGTTGCTTTTGTCGAACCTTTGGGAACAAATAAATATTGATAATTATATCCGCCTTGCTTTAACAATAAAGTATGAGAATAAGTTTCGTCGAAATTGTTAAATTGTAAAAGATTGTTTGAGTCAAATAAGTTATAATTAAACTCGCCTCCTAAGTAGAGCTTTCCATCGAAGAACGGACTTGGCGTTTTTAATTCAAAATGTACCAAAACATAATCAGACTCAGTATGAACATCTTCAAATGCTTCCTGATTATTGATAATAAATCTTCCATTTGCGTCATAATCATGTAAATAATTGCCTATCTGAATCTTATCCTTAAATAAATAGGCATTATAGCCACTTCCTTTGAATACAATTTTATCAACACCTCTTCCGGCAGCATAAACAGAAGATATATCAAAATTATGAAATTCATTACCTCCTTCAAATATCAATGACTTATTATTGACAAATGTTAGTTTTGTATTTGAGATATAATTGGATGTTATATTTAGCACTTCATTATCTAATCTATTATTCTGTCTTACTACAGTTTTAATTTCAGTCATAGGATCTCTGACTGAGTAGCTATTAAGTAAAACCTCAAAATCTAATTGTTGATATCTTCCATTGATTTCAATATCAGTATTATATCTTATTGTAGGCTTTATCTCTACTTTTGGTTCTACTATAGAAAAACAAGCTTGAGCTATAGGTTTATCCTTTATATTATCTTCGTATATTATCACAACATAATTACCCGATATCTTAAATTGCATATTATCATTAGGCAATGTCAATCTGTAATTAGTATATAAATAATTAGTGTTTATCGATTGATTAAATTCTGTAATATATCCGTCTATATATCCACTTAGGTACTCATTTGTAGTTAAATCTGACAATGTCCAATCGTAATTGCAATGTAATACTGTATAATTATAATTGTGAGTTTCATGAGACATTTCATCAAACCTAATCTCTATATTCTTATTTTCGTTAAGCTCAATTATCGGCAAACTGTACTTTTCATCTTGAACACCTATCTGTAATGTTTTGATATTGGGTCTTAAGATTGAAGTTCGGTAAGGCGTTGCAGTCATCAAATCAGATAAACTCGCAAGCAAAACCATAATAATCAAATGTATCTTCTTCTTCATCTTTGCTGAATTAAAACACGCAAATATATCAAAAATCCGATTATTGACAAAAAACAACTTACTCCTTTTTTATCACATAAGTAGAGTAATTTTTCAGCCCTAAACAATAAAAAGAAACCTATATTGTTACTATCATTAAATAAAGTGTTATTTTTGCATGCTATTTTTGAAGAAATGATTGAAAAGGAATACAAATATATTAATAAGATAAATTCGCCTGAAGATTTAAAGGCTCACTCGAGTGAAGAATTACCGTTGATTTGTAATGAATTGAGAGATTTTATTGTTGATGAAGTGTCGCAAAATCCCGGACATTTAGGTTCTAATCTCGGTAGTGTAGAACTTACTGTAGCATTACATTATGTTTTCAATGCACCATATGATAGAATTGTTTGGGATGTTGGACATCAGGCATACGGACACAAAATTATAACCGGTAGGCGAGATGCTTTTCATACCAATAGAAAATTTGGTGGGATAAGCGGATTCCCTTCTATTTTCGAAAGTGAATATGATGCGTTTGGTGTAGGTCATGCTTCGACATCAATTTCTGCTGCTTTAGGTATGTCTACAGCCTCACTATTGAAAAAAGAAGATGATAGATATATTGTTGCTGTAATAGGTGATGGCTCTATGACAGGAGGTTTGGCTTTTGAGGGACTGAATAACACCTCTATGGATAAGAATAATTTGCTTATTGTGCTCAATGATAATCAAATGGCTATTGATCCTATTAAAGGGGGAATAACTCAATATTTAATTGGTCTGACTACTTCAGCGACTTACAATAAAGTACGTTATTTTACATACAGGGTATTAAAAAAGCTTGGATTAATAAGCGATGATGGTAAAAGGAGACTTTTGACTATAGCAAACAGTCTGAAAGCAACTATCAGCCGTCAGGGAGGAAATATCTTCGAAGGACTGAATATCAGATATTTCGGTCCGGTTGATGGACATGATGTTAATAATATGGTCAAGATATTAAATGAAATAAAAGACTTCAAAGGACCAAAGGTATTACATTGTATAACAAAAAAAGGTAAAGGTTATGAACCTGCTGAAAATGATGCAGTTGAATGGCATGCACCGGGTTGTTTCGATGCTTCGACAGGTGAAAAAAAATCAGGAAAAAAAGAAAATTCTCCTCAATTATTTCAAACAGTCTTTGGTGAAACACTTTTAGAATTAGCTCGCAAAAACGAGAAAATTGTTGCTATCACTCCTGCAATGCCTTCGGGTTGTTCTATGACAATAATGCAACGCGAAATTCCAGAAAGGGTTTATGATGTAGGAATTGCTGAAGCTCATGCGGTTACATTCTCTGCCGGATTAGCTAAAGATGGTATGATTCCTTTCTGTAATATCTATTCTTCTTTTATGCAAAGGGCTTATGATAGTGTAATTCACGATGTTGCAATTCAAAAACTACCGGTGATCATGTGTCTCGACCGTGCCGGATTGGTAGGGTCTGATGGAGCTACACATCATGGAGCATTTGATATTGCTTATATGCGTTGTATCCCGAATATTACCATTGCTGCACCTCGCAATGAGCATGAACTGAGAAATTTAATGTATACTGCCCAGTTGAAAAACGACAGACCATTGGTAATACGCTATCCACGTGGGAATGGTTCGTTGGTCGACTGGCGGAATAAAATGCAAGAAGTTGAGATTGGAAAAGGCGAATGTTTGAAAGAAGGTAAAGATGTAGCTGTACTGACGATTGGAACAATGGCTGTAAATGTTGAAAAAGCAATTGAAATTGCAGAAAAAGGTAAAAATGTATCTTTTGCACATTATGATATGAAGTTTGTTAAACCTCTTGATACAGAAATTTTACATCATGTCGGTAAAAATTTTAAACATATAATTACTTTCGAAGATGGTGTGATTAATGGAGGTTTTGGCTCTGCTGTTCTGGAGTTTATGTCGGATAATCAATATCCTGTTGAAGTAAGACGACACGGAATTCCTGATTATTTTATCGAACATGGTTCTCCCGACGAACTCTATAAATCAATTGGATTAGATGTTGACGGAATAGTTAATACTTTGTATGATTATTAGTGATTAGTAATTAGTGATTAGTAATTAGTGATTAGTAAATAGTAAATCACCAATCACCAATCACCAATCACCAATCACTATACTACAGACAATATTAGCGCATTAACACATTATACACGTATGAAAATTTTAATAGCAGGTGCAGGGGAAGTGGGTATTCATCTCGCTAAGTTACTTGCAAAAGAACATATAGATATTACATTGATGGATGAAGATTCATCAAAATTAGTTGACTTGGATGCTAATTATGACATGCTGACTTTTGAAGGCAAGCCTACTTCTATTCAAGATCTTGAGAATGCAGGAGTTAAAAATGTAGATCTGTTTATTGCTGTTACACCAAGTGAGAGTGTAAATATGACTGCATGTATGATTGCTACGAATTTAGGTGCAATAAAAACCTTAGCTCGTATCGATAATTATGAATATCTCTTACCCAAGAATAAAGAGTTTTTTGAGAAATTAGGTGTCGATTATTTAATTTATCCTGAAAATTTAGCTTCAAAAGAAATACTATCTACACTTGAAACAACATGGTTGCGTCAAAATATGAGCTTCTGTAATGGTGAGTTGACTTTGCTTGGAATAAAAGTACGCGATAATGCGATTATTCTAAATCATAAGTTTGACAGTGGCTTTTTCGATCATAGAAAATATAGGATAGTTGCAATAAAACGAAATAATATTACGATAATACCGGGAGGATCTGATGAGATAAAAGCAAATGATATAGTGTATTTTATTACTCGACCCGAAAATATCAATTTTGTAAAAGAACAAGCAGGTAAAATTGATTATAAAATCAATAGTGCGATGTTTATGGGAGGCAGTAGAATAGCTCAAAAGACCGTTCAACAACTACCTTCTCATATTAGTGTTAAAATATTAGAAAAGGACAGAGAGAAAAGTTATTCGCTTGTCGAAAAATGTCAACGTGCGTTAATCATCAATGCTGATGCAAGGGATGTTGAGATTTTAAAACAGGAAGGCATTGAAGATATGGATGCTTTCATTGCAGTAACTTCAAATTCCGAAGCAAATATCTTAGCTTGTTTAGCAGCAAAAAATCTGGGTATAAAAAAGACTGTGGCTGAGGTGGAAAACATTGATTATATTGCTTTAGCTGAAAGTATGGATATCGGCACTGTTATCAATAAAAAAATGATAGCAGCCGGTTATATATATCAGCTTACTTTAGATGCTGATGTGTTGGATGTTAGGACTTTGACTTCGGCTGATGCTGAGGTAGTAGAGTTTAAAGCTAAACAAGGATCTAAAATAACCAAATCTAAAATCAAGGATTTGAAATTACCTGAAAAAGTAAATATCGGAGGATATGTTCGTAAAGGTGAGGGCTATATTGTTGCAGGTGATTCAATTATTGAACCTGACGATCATGTTATTTGTTTCTGTGTAGCATCTGCAATTCGTAAGATTGAAAATTATTTTAATTAATGTTCAGAGATTTCAATCATAAACTTATAATAAGAATTATCGGAGCTTTATTGCTTTTTGAGAGTTTTTTTATGCTGACATCAGTAATTGTTGCCTTAATATATAAGGAAACAGTTATTTCGTCTTTTTTGATGTCTTCCGGAATAACTTTTCTTTTTGGTGTCTTTTTTATATTTATTGGAAGAAATGCCTCTCCAAATATCGGGAAAAGAGAAGGTTCGTTAATTGTAACATCAACATGGCTGTTTTTTACAATATTTGGTCTACTACCTTTTGTATTTAGTGGTTGCATTCCCTCTGTTACAGATGCTTTTTTTGAGACTATGTCGGGCTTTACAACTACAGGAGCATCCATAATTAATGATATTGAGTCTTTGCCTAAAAGTATATTATATTGGAGAAGTTTAACACATTGGATAGGAGGATTAGGAATAATAGTAATATCTATCGCACTTCTACCGGTTTTCGGCTTTTCTTCAGTACAGCTTTTTTCAGCAGAAGCTACCGGTCCCACTAAGGGTAAAATTCATCCAAGAATGAGTGAAACTGCAAAAAGACTATTGTTAATATACGTTGTTCTGACATTTTTGGAAATGTTTTTATTGGTAATCGCCGGAATGGGGTGGTTTGATGCAATTAATCATTCTTTCTCTACAATTGCAACAGGTGGCTTTTCTACAAAACAAATTAGTGTTGGTTATTGGGATTCTCCTGCCATACAATACATTATAATTTTCTTCATGTTCTTTTCCGGAATTAATTTCACACTTTTTTATTTCTTGATCAAATCCAAATTCTATAAAGTTTTCATGAATGAAGAATTACGCTTCTTTTCATTTATGGTCTTGATTTTTACCGGATTAATCTTGTTTTCAGTGATAAACTTCTCACACTCATACACCTTCGTAGAATTAGAGCAGATATTTAGACAAAGTCTGTTTACAGTCGTGTCCACCATTACCACAACAGGCTTTGTAGTAGTTGATTATACCTCTCTAAATCATGTTGTGTGGATAATAGTGCTGATATTAATGCTAATGGGAGCTTCAGCAGGTTCAACATCAGGAGGTATGAAACAGATAAGAGTTTTGTTGGCATTCAAATATGCTTATTATGAATTTAAAAGATTGATACATCCAAATGCTATTTTTCCTGTGAAATTTAATAATGCTATTGTTAGGGTAGATGTTATTACGAGAATTTTATCTTTTATATTATTATATGTGTTGATAATAATTTTTGGAGCTATTATTTTGGCTTTCTCAGGGATGGGATTTGTCGAATCTTTAAGCGGAATGATATCCTGTATAAGTAATGTGGGACTCGCATTAGGCAGTATAGGTCCGGCTTCAAATTTCTCGTCTATTCCTGAGTTTTCAAAATGGTTTTTATCATTTATTATGTTGGTAGGAAGATTGGAAATATTTACCGTTTTAGTAATTTTCACTCCTATATTTTGGAAAAGGTGATGTTATAAGGCTATCTTGACTTTTAGTGAGTTTAATTTTTGTCTATTGTCAATAGTCTATCGTCTATAGTAAATCGTAAATCGTAAATAGTAAACAGTAAATAGTAAATAAGTAAATAGTCAATAAAGTTATATTGATTTGTTTGGCAGTGAATTTTCATGTTAATGCACAAAAAATCAGCTATGATTATGATGTTGCAGGCAATCGCATTTCTCGCAAAGTAGTAACCATTCCCCCACCACAAAGTGTCAAGCAGCATCCGCCTGACAGCATAGCTGTTGACGATATGCTTGCGGAAAGAACCATCCGTGTATATCCTAATCCAACCAAAGGAGCCTTAGGGGTTGAAATTACCAGTGGTGAATGGGATGAGGATATTCAGCTTATCCTTTTCAGCGGACAGGGTGTCAGGCTCTATCATGCAAAAGCACATCAAGGTATCAACCCGATTGATATGACAGTCTATCCCGAAGGCTGGTACATCCTGCGTGTACAGGCAGGAGAACAGCGTAAGGAGTTTAAGGTAGTGAAAAACTAAATTGATTTACTATTTAAGGATTTACTATTTACAATTTGGTCATAACTGATCAACCACTGAATTTTTTCTGAACATTAAATATTTTTACATCATGAAAACATCAACAAAAATCTGCGTAATACTTACGCTTATGCTGCTGTTTATTTGCAGCACAGTCTTTTCACAAAAAACATCGTCGGCAGATGTCAGTTCTATAGCCACAGGCATTGTAGAACGGTTAGACAGTGACGTTGTCCTTACCGACAGTCAGAAAGTTGTAATACTGGAACACGCAAAAACACTTGCAGTCAAATCGCAGAATACCCGAAGTATGGCAAACACGGATGCTGTACTTTTACAAAGGAAGAGTGACGTACAGGAATATAAAAAGGCTTTGGATGCCATTCTTACAGACGAACAGAAGGAAGCGCTTATAAAGAAACGAGATGAACGCCGAGAAGCTATAGTAAAGAAATACACATTGTCAAAAGAATTAAAATAAAGAACTATGAAACGAGCTAAACACCTTACGATAGCATTACAATTATTTGTATTATGCTTTATTTTAGCGACATTGCCCTTACATGGGCAAACCTCTCAGGTTGTTTATAACAACCCGGAACACACAAGTGGAAGTTTGACGCTTTCAGCTTCTGACTGCACATATTACTATTGGTATTACGATTGGGAAATAACAGTACCGGTGAATACCCCGATTAAAGTAACTACACAATTATATTATGGAGTACACTTAGATGTTTATACTGATACACCATGGTCATATCAAACAATTTTTTATGATACAGCACCGGGAGCATCTACTACAACCATTATTTCAAATACCGGAAGTATTTATGTTTATTGTAGTGATTATTATAGTATTACACCCACCTCTGATGTATTTACCATAACCTTTGAGGTGGATAGTACGATTTATTCACCGGTAGAAAATCTCCATGTTCCGGGTAAATTGAGTGTGATGACCGGCCTGGATGTGTTTGGAAATACCAACATTCAGGGAAGCACAGGAATTAATAATAAATTAGGAATTGGAGCTAATCCCAATTACGATTCGAAAATGTATGTTTACAACTACAATAAAGACAACCGTGCAATATATCTATACAGTTATAAATCCTCCTCTTCCTCATTATATGGTTTATATTCTTCGGCAACGAATAGAACCGGCGACGTATATGGAATATACTCTACTGTTTCAGGAGCTACCGACAAGAAATGGGCAGGTTACTTTAACGGAGGAGATGTAGAAATAAATGGAGGTAGTTTGAAAACCAGTAACAATTTTTTTTTAGGTGCAGGTAATAATCAATTTGTGTTTCATACTCAATATTGGCTACCTAATGATCCTCCCAAAATATTTATCGCTCCGAAAATCAGCAATACAAATGAATGGGATTGGAGTAAGCAAATCATTCTGAACCATGAGGGTTCTATTTTAATAAGTGGAGGTAAGTTGGGCGTAGGCACAACACAGGTACCCTCAGATTACAAGCTTGCTGTTGCAGGAAAAATAATTGCCGAGGAAGTCGTTATCAGTCAGCATGGCAGTTGGCCCGACTTTGTCTTTAAATCCGATTACCGACTTCGACCTCTGCATGAATTAGAACAATTTGTACGAACCAACAGCCATTTGCCCGGTATCCCTTCGGCAAATGAGGTTGAAGAAAACGGACTTAGCATGGGTGAGATGCAGAATCTGCTTTTGCAAAAGGTAGAAGAACTGACCTTATATATTATCGAACAGGATAAGAAGATTAAGTCGCTTGAAAAAAGATTAAAATAAATCTAAATCTATATAACTACTTCTTTATCGGGCTTAGCAGCTTATTAAGCCCGATAGTTTAAAAACATCATTAAATCTGATAGTTATGCTACACTTTAATAAATACTCTGTTTTATTTTTGTTATCGGCATGTGTGCTATTTATACCAAAAGTTGAGGCACAGGAACCGCAAGCCATTCATACCCTGCAAACCAACGAAAGTGGAGCCACGAAAACTTACGTTGCCCGTGACAAAATAGTTCTAAAGCCCGGATTTACATACAGTGCATCCGGAAACAATACCTTTACGGCAAAAATTGATGCCGGATTACTTTTTCCACCTGCGGAAAACACCTACATCCTGCCGAGCGGACAGATTACCACCAATCCACAGCAAGGAGCGGTGGTAGGAAGCATACCCGGACAGTTTGCCGTAAGTCCTACCGGTGCAGCCACCTATACCATACCCATAGAATGTCCGCCGGGAATAAACGGTATGCAGCCGAGTGTTGCATTGGTGTATAACAGTCAGGCAGGAAACGGTATTGCCGGCTGGGGATGGAATTTGAGCGGTGTGTCGGCGATAACAAGAACCGGCAAAACGCTTTACCACGATAATGCTATTACAACTGTCCAATTAACAACCGCCGACAATTTAGTGTTGGACGGGCAACGTTTAATACGCGTGAGCGGTAGCAATCTGGCAAGCGGCTCTAAATACCGTACCGAAATTGAAACTTACGGTGATATTACGTATAAATCAATCAACGGATACCTTTGTTTTGAAGTCAAAACCAAAGAAGGGCTGACTATGGAATACGGTTCATCAGCCGATTCATACATAGAAGCCCAGGGAAGCTCTGTTGCGCTGACATGGCTCTTAAGAAAAGTTACGGATGCCAACGGTAATTACACGATTTATAATTATGGTGAAAATAATGCAAACGGTGAATACTGGCTCAATAACATTCAATATACGGGCAACGATTCGGTAGGAGTCAGTCCAGTAAATATAATAGAGTTTGTTTATCAAGCTAACCGTTTCGATTCACAAAAGAGTTACGTTGCCGGAAAAAGACTGATGCAGACATTAAGACTTGATATGGTTAGGGTTAAAACAAATTCTCAAATTCAAAGAGAATATGTTTTTGATTATAACGCTACAGATGACTTTTACACTAAACTGTCAACTATACATCTTTTTGCAGAGGGTATTCACTACCAGCCAACTGAAATTAACTGGAAAAAATTGGATTCAACCACAGAGCCTGAATTTGAATATTTCACAAACAATATGATGATTGGAAATACCCAGAGTAATTTCACAATGGATAAAACCATGGTGTTTACGGACTTCAACAATGATGGATTTGTAGATTTGATAAGACCGACACTTACTTCAATAGGCAATCTATATGCTTATGACGGCTGGGAAATATATATTTCCAATAGCGGTTTGGATTTCGGCAATGCTCCTTCTCAAAGTGAGACATTCGACCATAACCCGTTTTCTCCCTTTTATGGTCAATATCAGTTGTTACCGGCAGATATCAACAACGATGGAATCAGTGATATTGTTGAAATAAAGATTAGTGGGGGATGCGATATAGATGTGCTTTTAACAATTGACGGACAACTTGAAAGACAAAATTTAGCTTTAGAAATAACGGGTTCCTCTGATGATAAATTCATGTGTGAAATGGGTGACTTTAATGGCGATGGATATTCGGAACTTCTTGTTAAAAAATCAAATAGAATCTCACAGATTAATACATTGAGTTTATACCGTATTGATATTGCATCAAATCAATTGCTATTATTAAGCACAACTACAGTTAGCGGAAATATCCTTGCAAGTAAAACTACAGATATAAACGGGAATAACATACCGGATCTTTTCTTTCAGACATCGTCAAACGAAATTAAATTTCTTGAATTCAACAATTCTGTCAATCTGTTTACAGAAATAACATTTACCCATAATTTGTTTTTTCTTGCTGACATCGAGTTTGGCGACTTTAACGGAGACGGTAAGACCGATGTTTTGGAATATCTAAGCGGACGTACTCTTAAATGGCGTATATTGCTTTCGACAGGCAGTAGTTTTGAAGAGATTGATTGTCCATTAACAAGAACAAAATACAACCCATCTAATGATTACGAGCCGGTTGATTTTTATTCTATAAAAGATTTAAATGGAGATGGAAAAGGAGATATTATAGAAGTACCGAGAAACTCAGATGAAGTTACCATATATTATTTTAACGGTGCCGACTTCATTACTACTACTCATTCCATTAGTAATGCTAATGGGTTTGTTAATGACAGATCCCTGCCATATTATGATATTAATGGGGATGGGAAATGCGATATTATAAATACCGATTATAATTCATTCTCCGTCATATCTTTCTTCACAAATGAGACAGAAAGAAGAGTATCTTCTATTACCAATGGGTTACATCAGAAAAAAATAATGGAATATAAGTATCTTTCGGATGATGATGTTTACAGTAATGGAACAACTGTTTATACCGGAAATGTAGTAAAGCTTTGTTTGGGTATACCCGTGGTCAGCCGTGCAACACTTCATGCTGATGGAGTAAATTCATCTATAACCGATTATTTTTATAAAGGCCTCAGATTACACACTAAAGGAAAAGGAATGTTGGGTTTTGAGGAATTTATTGAAGACAACAACACCCAAAACATAAAAACAACTTCAAAGTTTGGATTTAATGCCACCTATTTCAATACTTATCTCACACAGCAAATTGTATCGACTTCAGCCGGCAGTTCAATTTCGACAACTTCCTTTACAAACAACGTCACCTCTTTAGGCGGAAAGCGCATCTTTCCTTACGTTTCCTCCCAGACAACAACCGATCACCTCACCGGACTGTCAGAAACAAAAACAGTATCCAACTTTGATAATTACGGCAATCCACGAACCATACAAACCACTAAAGGTGGATTGATCGAAACTAAAACCATTGCATACATCCAAAAAGGAGCGTGGTGTCTGAATAAACCTGATAGTATTACTGCGGTTACTACCTATGCCGGTCAATCCGACACAAGAAAAATAAAGTATGAGTACGATAATAAGGGCAATCTTACCAAGGAAATCGTTAATCCTAACAGTCCCGAGTATAAAGTTACAACGGAATATGCAAATTTTAATAATTTCGGACAGCCCCAAACCATAGCAGTAAAGGCAAAAGATGCAACCGGAGTTGAGAGAACAAGAAGCTCATCCACGACTTACACATCAAGCGGAACATCCAAAGGACGTTTTATCACTTCCAAAACTAATGTATTAGGCGAAACAACCACCTACGACTGGGATGAAACACGCGGACTGCTTAACAGCGAAACCACCAAAGGCAAGACTACGTATTACACCTACGATGGTTTTGGCAGGTTAAAAGAAACCAAATATCCGGATGGCAACCGACAAACACAGGTGTTACAATGGGCAGGAGGCAGTGGTCCCACAGGTGCAATTTATTACAGCTATACGCAAGTCTCTGGAAGTGCTCCCATAATGACTTGGTTTGATGCCTTGGGACGCGAAATACGTAAAGACACTTACGGACTGAATAACAAAAAGATATTTGTAGACACCGAATACTATACATCCGGTCAAAATAAGGGAAGAGTATACCGCATATCAGAACCCTATTTTGAAGGAGATGCCAAAACCTGGGCTACCACATACAATACTTATGATGCCTATGGCAGAGCTGCTTTGGTAACTACGCCTATGGGAAAGGATACTACGGTTTACGAGGGGTTGTCCACTACTGTTAAAACCCCCGAAGGAAGAAAAACAACCACCCTGAACAGTTCGGGATTCGTAGAATCCAGCACGGTAAACGGAAAAACGGTTTCTTATACGTATTACCCTTCGGGATTGACCAAAACAGCTACACCCGAAGGCGGACAATCCCTCTTGATGGAATACAACCTGCAGGGCAAACGTACTAAATTAACCGACCCCGATGCCGGAGTGATAGAAACTACATATAACGGCTTTGGAGAATTGGTTAAAGAAAAGCAAAAAATACATAATGCTTCCTGGATTATCACAACCAACGACATGGAGTCCTCAACCGGCAGATTAAACAGCATCAGCCGTAACGGAGAAACCACTTCGTACATCTACGACACGAATAATAGGTTAAGCAGCATTGAAATCAGCGGACAGCACAAACAAACCTTTAGTTATGACGATTTCGATAGAGTAACGAATATACGTGAAGAAGTAGGCTCAAAGATTTTTAATAAGGAAACAAGTTATGATGCATTAGGAAGGATAAAAAAAGAAATCTTTCCTTCGGGCTATTACACAGTAAACCATTATGATAATGATTACGGATTCCTCATGGAAGTAAAGGATAAAAACGGTCGCCAGATTTGGAAAGTGAACAGTGAAAATGCCAGAGGACAAATCACCGAAGTGCAACGTGGAGGTAAAACCACCAAATTTGGTTTCGACGGTAAAGGTTTGCCAACCGGTATCAAAGCTTCGGGGATTGTTAACCTCAACTACGACTTTGGCAACCATGGCAATCTGAATTATCGCGTTGATAGTATAATGGGACAAAAAGAAAAGTTTGTATATGATGGCATGAACAGGTTAACCAACTGGAATATCTATCAGAATAATGTGTTGATTAAACCAAATAGCATGGTTTATAATCCCAATACCGGAACCATCACTTCCAAAAGCGACTTGGGCAATTTTACGATGAATTACGGCGAAAACGACAAACCCCATGCGCTAACCAGTATCGAAGGCGTGCCAGCTAACTTCCCAACTGACAGCTTGAATGTCACTTACACCGACTTCAAGAAAATCAAAACCCTGACCGAGGGCAATAAACATTACACCCTCACCTATGGTATTGATGACCAACGTCGCAAATCGGAGTACAAAATCAACGGGATAACACAAAAAACAAAATATTACCTCGGCGATTACGAAGAAGAAACCGATAATTTTGGAAATATTAAGAAAATCCACTACCTTAGCGGCGGTGCTATACTCATCAATACCAACGGTGTAGAGACACTGTATTATGGTTATTCAGACTATCAGGGAAACCTGATTGCACTTACCAACGAATCGGGAACAGTTGTAGAGCGCTACGCTTACGATCCGTGGGGAAAAAGGCGAAATCCCGCCAATTGGGCAGAGAACGACAGCCGCACAACCTGGATAGTGAATAGGGGTTACACCGGACACGAACATTTAGATGCGTTTAGTATCATCAACATGAATGGTCGGGTGTATGATCCATTAACTGCAATGTTCTTTAGTCCCGATCCGTTTGTGCAGGCACCGGATAACTGGTTGAACTATAATCGGTATACCTACGCTTATGGAAATCCGTTTAGGTATACGGATCCGGATGGGGAGAGTTTTTGGTTGATTGCAGCGGCTGTCTATTTCATATTTTTCACAGATCCCGGATATGAAATACAGAAATTCTTTTTACCCATAGCATTTCATTATGATATAAAAATAGGATCTGATCAAAAATCAGTAGGTCTTCAGGCATCCATTGGTATGCCTCAGATGCTTAAAGGATATAGATATGAAGGTGGCATATCATATGTATTCGATGACTTTAATGATTATAAGGGATGGGAATTACAAGGAGGAAAAGAATGGTCGTCAGGTTATAAAGGTTATTTTACTAAATTACAACACATGAGTTACGACAGGGAAGGTTCAAAGTATGATCAGCACCGAGACAAGATTACAGTTGGGTTGATCCCTGGTTTGATAACTGCCGAGTTCGAAAATGATGTCAGCATGCACAACGTGTTTAACTTATCCGGAATGCCCAAACATGAAGATTCGGATAAATATTTAACAGCACAGGCTCGGTTGAACTTCTTTGGACTGCAAACGGGATTAATGTTGTTTACGGGAAGTCCAGATGGTGCCCAAGAGAAAGAGATCAATGGTCATTTAACATATGTTCCAGACCCAAATAATCCATTAGCAACAGATGTAGATGATTATCGTGCAGGAATATTATATATTGGACTTGGACCGTTAAAATTTGGTGTAAATTCAGAGAAAATAAGGAATGCGACTCAAAACTTTTTACACAGAGTTATGGGATGGCCTGAATTTAGAGTAATTCCAGGTCCAGCCAAACCATTCTGGGAATTCGGTTGGTAATTTAAAATGAAGAAGTTATGAAATCAATTTATTTATTATCAGTTACTGTGATTTGTGTTACAATATTTTATAGTTGTGAACCAATAATTGAAATGTTTTTTGGCAAGAATGAAGAACTGACATTTACCAGAACGGATTATGATGGAGATCAATTAAGAATTAATGGTTACTATTATCACTGGCTGGGAGTGCCATATAAAGATGAATCTATAGTTCAGATTTTGTTTCTATATGGAAATGGTCTTGTTTTATGGGGTGGAAATCCTTATTTTAAAGAATTAAGTATTCAAGAAAATGAATTTATTAATGGTGAATATAAAAAATTTGCAAAAAAACATCCAAGTGTGTGGGGCCTTTTTACCATCGACAGCACTTCCATTCAATACGAGATGTTAGATGGCGGACCATTTCGAGCTATGATTAATTCCGGTAAAATTATTAATGATACCACTTTTGTAATTCTCAAGCGAAAATCCTCTTATGGTACATATGGAATAAAAGAAAAAACTTTGCAAGATACATTTAGATTGAAGCCGTTTAGTCCAAAACCGGATAGTATTAATAAGTTTATCAAGTGAGGATGTTTGATAAGGGGTTGAACTGATGAATCAGAGAATGTATAATGTCAAGGTTTAGGCTGTTGATATATAAAATCGTAAATAGTCATTCTGTAAATAAAACAATGTAAGCAAAGAAACAAGATATTATTTGGGAGATTACGAAGAAAAAACCAATCACACGAGCGGTATTACCGAAAAAATCCATTATCTTAGCGGAGCAATTTATATTGAACGCAGCAACGGTACGAGCAGCTTTTACTATGCATATACCGATTACTTGGGTTCACTCATTGCACTTACCAACGAATCGGGCACAGTCGTAGAGCGCTACGCTTACGATCCGTGGGGAAAACGAAGAAATCCTGCTAACTGGGCAGAGAACGACAGTCGCACTGCGTGGATAGTGAATCGAGGTTATACCATGCACGAACATTTAGATGCATTCGGGATTATCAACATGAATGGGCGTGTTTACGACCCTATGACGGCAATGTTCTTTAGTCCCGATCCGTTTGTCTTTAATCCTGCTAATTGGTTAAGTTACAATAGATATTCCTATGTGCTCAACAATCCGTTCAAATATGTTGATCCGGGAGGAAATAATCCATTACTTATAATGGCAGGCGCATTATTCCTGCTCTTTACAGATATAGGATATGATTTGCAAAAATACTTTTCACATACAGCTATTCATATTAATGGTGGTTCTGGAAATGAACGACAGTTTGTTGGTGTAGAGATATCTGTCGGAGTTCCGCAAATACTTCCTTTGAGCTACAGACATCATACAGGAGCTGCTTATTATTGGAAAGATTATGATAATATGTATTCCGGATGGGAAACAAGTCATGGAGGAGAATGGAGTGGACTTGGGTTTATAATGTTCTCGTCAACAAACTATAATCGTAAAGGAGAAAAGTATGACCAATCACGTGATGTTTGGAAAATAGGAGTTCCTTTTTTATCTCCTTTGTTTAACTTACAAGTAGAAAATGATGCAGATATGAATGTGTTAAATTTACCATGGCTGCCAAAACACGAGGCTTCAGACAAATATATGAGTTCTGAAATCAGATTGAGGTTAGGCCTTATTGAAATGGGAAATACTACAGTTACAGGGAATCCAGATAACTATAGCATTGAATATGGTGAAGGGAAAGGACCATTTGGCACTTACTCGGATAACGAATTTTCTGCGGGGATTCTATATTTGCAAATTGGCTTTATAAGGATTGGTTATAATAGCGAGACCATTAGAGATAAGACTCAGAACTGGGCACATGATAACTGGTTTTCTACACCACGGTTTCCTGTTGATAAAAAGAAACATCCTGATAGATGGTATTGGGAATTTGTATTTTAATTTAATTAGTGATGAATAAAATTAACAAGATCGTCCTTTTTTCATTGTTATTAATGACAATTGGTTGCAAAGATATTTTTCAAGATGAAAAATATACATTAATCAGAACTTCATATTGGGAAAGCCAACTAGAAACAAATGGATATTATTATACCTATGCAAGTAAGTTTGACTCTATAAATAGCAAATACTTAGATGTTCTGTTTTTATACAAAAATGGTATTGCTATTATTGCCGGTGGAGGTGAAAAAGAAGAAATGGAAGCGCTACTTAAAAAGAAAGAATTCTACAACTATATAAAAGATGTACCAGCAGCCTGGGGGATTTTTAATATTGAGAATGATTCCATAAAAATAGAAAGACCTAAATCATATGGATGGTTTAACTCCTGACTTTGTCAATGCGACACCTTTTTAAGTTTCGCACCAAAAATCACCTTC